>MAAC01016629.1_pt1 | contig 41605 bp, 36 predicted proteins | sample 1115981 | NCBI WGS metagenome assembly MAAC01 (sample SAMN04961126, study PRJNA320927) | seawater metagenome | isolation source: sample BD02T64 sea water enriched with oil for 64 days | place: USA:Gulf of Mexico | collected 2013-07-27 | reverse complement strand
TTTTCAATTTGATCTATAATGGCCGCTACTAATTCGCCTACATATATTAATTTTAAATTGCCATCGATTTCAATTTTGGGTGTCTCGTTATGTGTTACTTGATGGGCAAATGTAGCCACTACAGAATTATAATAAGGATCACCGAATGGTCCATAAACATTAGGAATTATCATTCCTGTAAAAGTAGATTGTCTCGCTTTCGCGAAAGCGGAAAACATCTCACGACCTTCTTTTTTAGATTTGCCGTAAAGGTTATCTCTTTCTTCTTGAGATGAGGAAGAGAATATTACATGAGGAGCACTCTCTGTGCGCTCAAATGAGTCAATAAGCTTTTTAACTAAAGAAGTGTTTGTGTTATAAATTACATCAGGATCATTATGTCTATTTAATGCCGCTAGATGCACTACAACATCACACTTTTTTACAAAATCGTCTAATTGTGCTTCATTTTCAAAGTGTGCCCTTTCAAATGGGATCACGTTATATTTTTTAGGTTCTAAAAGTAATGTGTTTTTCAAATGAGATCCTACAAAACCTTTATTACCTGTAATTCCTATGTTGATCATATATTGTTAATTATGACTTAGAGAAATAATCTAACTCTAGTCTGTATTCATCATCTATTTCTTTGAGAAAGTAGTCTGCAAAAACCATCAAAGAGCCTTTTATGCTTACTTGCTCAATTCGAGTTACATGTCCTTCAGGTACATAAAGTACGTCTGCATTATTCTCTAACGTAAAAGAAGAAGGATTTTGATCTCTATTTATTAATGGCCAATCTCTTATTGCAGCAACATTTATCTTAAAAACACCATCTACCGCCATAAACCATCTTTTTTCTATCAGATGACCTTGCCATCCTCTTACATTATTGATTTGACTATTAGAAATACTATAAACTCTCTTTACTCGAGTGAGGTCAAAATCATTATTAAATTTTAATACACCGCGAGAATCAGAATGGGAATTTCCTTTTATTATAAATGGTTCTTTTAAATACACTAGTGTGGATATTGTGTCACATCTTCACCATAAACTTCCTTACGTATTAAAGGTAACTTTGATAAAAGCATTTTCATACCTTCTACGTCTTGCTGCTCTGTGTTGTGACTGTTGTAATCCTCTACTTCAGATATAGCGCTTTCTCCTTCAGAGAAAAATTGCGCGTAGTTAAGATCACGATTATCAGCTGGGATCCTATAAAAATCTCCCATATCTTCTGCTTTTATCATTTCTTCTCTAGTACACAACGTTTCATACAACTTTTCACCATGTCTAGTTCCTATAATCTTAATCTCATTATCAGACCCAACCATCTCCTTTAAAGCTTGAGCAAGGTCTCCTATGGTACCTGCAGGTGCTTTGTTTACAAATAAGTCTCCTGCATTACCATTTTCAAAAGCAAACAATACCAATTCGACAGCCTCCTCTAATGACATCAGAAAACGAGTCATTTTAGGGTCGGTAATAGTAATGGGATCTCCGTTTTGAATTTGCTTTAAAAATAAAGGGATTACAGAACCTCTTGATGCCATGACATTACCATATCTTGTTAGACATACCGTAGTATCCTTGTTATTACGAGAAGCAGCGACAGCAACTTTTTCCATAAGCGCTTTTGAAATACCCATTGCGTTTATAGGGTATGCAGCTTTATCTGTACTTAAACAAATTACCTTTTTAACCTTATTGAATGCAGCAGCATCGATTACGTTTTGAGTACCCAGCACATTAGTACGTGTCGCCTCGAGAGGGAAAAATTCGCATGATGGCACTTGCTTTAATGCAGCAGCATGAAAAATGTAATCAACACCTCTACAAGCTCTTTCTACACTATCATAATTACGAACGTCACCTATATAAAATTTTAATTTATCATTATTGAGACTGTTACGCATATCGTCTTGCTTCTTCTCATCCCTTGAAAAGATTCTGATTTCACCAAAATGATCAGTATTTAAGAATCTTTGTAGAACGGCATTCCCAAAGGAACCTGTTCCTCCGGTGATTAAGAGTTTTTTATTTTTGATTTTCATAATTATTGGCATAAGTCGTTAAAACCAAACCCTAGTTTGTCTAGGTCCATTTTCAACATTTGATTGTGCATTTCAATTTCCTTTTCGGTAAACCTATCTTTAATAAATTTAGCGGGATTACCTCCATATATTTTATAAGGTGGGACGTCTTTAGTTACAGTGGAATTAGCAGCTATAATTGCACCATCACCTATTTCTATTCCAGTTAAAACTATGGTACCATATCCTATCCACACATCCCTACCAATTTTGGTAGTTTCTAAATTCCCTCTACCGGAAAAAATACTAGGTTTACCTGAAATATCATATTTGTGATCTCCTCCTATAATTTTCACTTTAGGTGCTAACATTGTATATTTTCCAATTGTCACTTTGTCATAGATTAAACAATCGTCAGCAATAAAAACATATTCTTCAGCTACTAATGATTTTGAAATAATTGATTTACCAGCGAAATAAGTTGTCGAGTGAATATACTTATAGCCACGAAGCTTCCTAATTAGAAGCATCCTAGTTTTTCGATATATTTTTCTAATTACTGTTCTCATCAATAATTTGTTTTATAATTTTAAATTGATATTCAGGATTATACTTAGATTCAATAGATTTTCTACAGTCTTTCCTAACAACATCTCTATCTGTATGATTTTCCAACCATTGTACAACTTTCAAAACTAAATTTTGGATATTATTTTCCTCGAAAAAGTCACCGCTCTTACCTGAAATTATAGATTCAAATTCGGGCATTTGATTTTGAAAATTTCCATGTGTGATAATAGGAGTACCATAAACCAACGAGTGCATAGCTGTTAAACCTACATTACCAGGCGAAACACATAAATCAGAATCAAATAGTAACTGGCCGATCTTTTCTTCATCATATAAGTGACCAAAAAACCAGACTTGTTCATTAATATCCAACTCAACAGCTAGCTCTTCCAATTCAGCCCGTGATTCTCCTTCTCCTACTAGGACCAAATTATATTCTTGATCTTGATCTTTCATAATAGAAATAGCTTGAAGAATCATGCTAATTTTTTTTCTATGTTGCAATCTACCAATATATATTAAAGTTTTATTTGAATTTTTAAAATGATCTTTTAATAAAGTGGAGCTTTTTAGATCAGAAAAAATACGAGACTGCTTTACAAAATCTAAAGAATTGTATATAACTTCCAATTTATGATCATTTATACCATCCTTTATCATTAAGTTTCTAGCATACTCTCCATAAAGTAAGTTGGAAGTCCCCAGTGAAAAAAATAGCCGTTTGATTCTTTTTTTAAAATAACCTTCATTTCCATAATAGCCGTGACTCCACAAATAGGTTTTTTTACCAGCAATTTTATTTAGGATTAACAATGCCCATGTACTCAAACAAAAGTATTCACCTAAAACAATAAAATGAGTATATGAACGGAGTTTCGGTGATAATGATCCTTTCAACCAATAAAAAGGTTTTATAAGATAAATAGGTTCTAATTCTCTTTCAAAGTTTGAAAGCAAATTATAATTAAACCCTTTAATATCACTACTATTCTTTCCAAAATAAAAATGTACACCCAGCCGATCATTCAGTAATTGAAAAATAGGTAAACGATAGTGTTGAGCATAATTATATATGCAACAAATTTTATTATTTGATCTCATACTTCTGTTTTACATTATAATTCATCAGACCTAAAGAAACAAAAACAAGAATAGCGCTCCATAATGCCCCACTAAACATATGTTGACAAAAACTATTAATAAATAAAACGAAAATCATATGTTTATTTACACTTTGAATTTTGGAAAAATTAATCAAAGTGATGCTAATCGAAATGAGAAAAATAAATAGTCCTAAAAAACCAGTTGCCATTAATATTTCCAAAAAAAGGTTATGTGGATAAATACCTGAAACTTCTATATCTCCACCAAAAAATGGGGAGTTTAAGAATTCAATCCATGCATCATTCCATAAGGAATCCCTTCCACTATTATCTCCTTTATCAATTGAACTTTGTGTCCTTTCTAATAAATTACTGCCCGATAAGTTAAATAAGTAAACAAGTACTGGGGCTAGAAAAACCCCTGAAATCAAATATTTAACCTTACTGATTCCTTTTCGAGTAATTAATAAATATAAAAGTGATAATGCAAGTGCTAATAATGCTCCTCTCGTTGATCCAATGAAAAATATAAAAAGACTGAGTATTAAATTGATTAAAATATAAACTTTAAAATTTATATTCTTCCACTTCAAATCAGATATATAACAGAATATTAACGATAAGTTCAGGGCTGCTCCGTAAGCCAGAGATAAAGGACTCACAGTTGATAAATTATCAACTGTTGAATTTGTTAAACGGCCAACTCCAGAAAATATAAATTCACGATAAAGAAAGATAGTAGCTACACACATTAAAATTCCTGAAAACATTACAATATGGAAAAAATGTTTCCTGATATTAATATGCTTGAGTCCCCCAAAAAATAAATAAGGAAACAAACAAAATGCTAGATAGTAAAATACATATTCATACCACGCTTTGCTCAAGTTTGCATTAAACGCTTCAGATATAAATATTTTTAATATATATAAGAATGTGAATCCTATTATTATTAATTCACTTAAGTTCAACTTCGAATTATTAAGTCGTATTCCAAATAGCAAAGAAATGACTAATAATAGTCTTAACGGAATGGAGTAAAATCGGCTCATTTCCCCACCAAAAAAAGCTAGGATAGCAATTAGCCCCACATAATATCCCGAGAACAAGAAAAATGCATTCAATTGAACAATATAATTTGACAATTTAGTTTCCAATTCTGAATATTAAAATTGTTTTAAATAATCTATCCATCTTTTACCCCAAATGTCATATGAAAAACTTCCTATCACTGTTTCATACGCATTAGTAGATAAAACATCTAGTAAACTTCTATTTTCTAGTAAATACTCAATACTCTGTACAAAATCTTTAGCATTTGGCTTACACAGAATACCGTTAAATCCATTCAAAATGATGTTTGTCATTCCACCAACGTCAGATGCGATTGGAACCGTCCCACAAGCCATTGCTTCTAACAATGAAAAAGATGTACCTTCACTTCCATATGTTGGAATTAATGAGATATGATGAGATAAATTGTATACTTCAGACTCCCCAATTCCAAAACTTGTAATAGTCACCTGATTAAACTTACCAAATTTTTTAATTAAAGACTTTTTATACGGGCCATCCCCACAGAAAGTAAATTCTACATCATCGTGAGAATTTAATATGGTTTCCACAACTTCAAACATGATTTCCATACCTCTTTCAAAAGAAAATCTTCTAGCAAATAAAATTTTTATTTTTTCTTTATCGACTTTATTAATATTTAATTCTGTTGAAGGAATAGAGTAATTTGGAATAACTTGAATTCTATCGCTCAAGTTTCTCGGTAGCTGAGTCCTTACCCAATTTTGATAATTATAATCAACACAAACTATTTTTTGTGGAATCTGAAAACTTTTACGTGCTTTGAGGCATTGTAATTGTTTATATACTTTACCAAAAAAGTTTTTTCTCCAAAGTCCACGTAGATTATTGTAATAAATTAAATCAAAAGTTATCCCATGTTGAATAGCGATAACATTTTCAAATTTTACAGGAATGGCCAATGTATCAGAACCCCAAATAATAATATCATCTTCTTCAAAACCTTGAGAAAATTTATCAAAAATAAATTTCATCGCTTTTTTAACATTGTTGGAATTTCTATACTCTAAAGAGTGAATTGAAATATTTTCTATAACCGTTTCAAAAGTTGTATTACCATACTGATATATATTACAATTATAACCTGCCTTAGAAGTAACCGAATGAAGAGATTTAATATAATTCTGTATGCCTCCAATTAAAATTTCATCGCCTATTTCGTTACAAAAAGCGATATAAAATATCCTGATATTTCTCATTTATTTGCTATTTGTTTATATAATGCCTCAAATTGAAAATGAGCATTCTTTTTGTTTTCCAAGGTTTGATGATGAACATTCTCGACGTAGGTTGAATAATTTTCATCAATTTCCTTAACAAGTTTTAAAACATTTCTTTTCTCAAAAGGCATATTCCAGCAATGACTACCTTCGGAATATAACGAAGAAATCATTTCCAATTTCGGCTCAATTCCAATTGTAATAAAAGGTTTACCTATTAACGAAGTAAAAACAGCTCCGTGAAACCTGGCGGTAATTACCAGATCAAATTTATAATGACTTTCAATGAATTTGTCAATAGTGTTGTTATTTGGATCCCATTGTAGAATGTTTTCCCTCTGATCTTTGAAATATTTTAACCATGTCAAGTCTGAATACATATCATACGATACATATGTGATATTATACCCTAGAGTTCTCAAATCTTTAACCGCATCCATAATTGAGTTATAATATTCTTTACCTTCAATGTTATGGTTCCAGTCTCTCACAATTATCGCAATATTTTTAACACTTGAATTATGTTCCTTTTGCACGCCGACATCCAATCCATAACAAATATCAGGAGACTTAATAAAATGTTCTATTCCCCAGCTTTTACATTTACCTTCTGCAAATTCATCCCGTACGCTAATAAATTCAGCACTTTTAAACAATCTTTTTGTTTTATTTTCGATGGTAGTATCATTTGCAGAAAAAGGACCTAAACCTACACCCAACAAGTGATGATGATTAACATTGGTTGTAATTTCAAATTTATTTTCTAAAAACTTATTAGAAACAAAGAGGTTACGAGCTTTAAAAAAGGCATTTTTCAAAGTTCTTTTTGGATGATTTAAAAACTTTTCAATTTTACTTTCTTTAATTGGATCAAAAGAATAAAATTGTGTTCCACCCCCATAAATTAAATGATTAATTTTTAAATCTTTAGGTAAATAATTATAATTAAGAACATTTACATCAATCAATAACTTATGTAAATATGCCTCATTTCGGCATAATAGAACCACTTTTTTTGGGTCAATACCTTTATCCTTTGTTAAATAATTAAAGAGAGAATGTATGAGAGCGTCATCTCCAAAATTATAAAGTCCGTAGCCTCCTCTTATTGCTATATCAATATTTTTTACCATGTGTAGTTGTATAATTTAAAAACCATTTATATAAGATGTAAGCGATCAGAACCACACTTAACAATAAAATAATTATTCTAGGAAATACAGAAGATAGATTAATGAAGCTGAATAAAATGGAACTTAATATCATTAAAATAAATAAATTAAATTTATTAAAAATTAATTTGGGATCTACGAGTCTTTTTCTAATATAAAACGGAACAAATAAGAGAAAATTTAACAGATAAGCAGAAAAATAGGATAGTGCTCTTCCTATAGCTCCATAGTCTACAAGAATATAACTTAAAAGTAATACCAGAATACCCCAAAATAAATTACTAAAGACACTGTACCACATCAAATTTCCGGCAGCAAAATTTCTACCTATTCCAACCTTTAAAGAATTAACTATAGTAAAACTGCCGATTAAAATTGTTGTCAAATACATGTCGTCATTACTATACTTATTTCCAAATAGTTGAGCAAAAATATCAGGTAATATTAAAATAGGAATGACCAAAAACAAACCTATTGCGAAAGGATGGACGATATTAATAAAATCAAAAACTTTATTTGATTTACCAAAATTACGCATGGCTAAAGGATAAAACACTTGACCTACTATCCCAATTAAAAGAGTAACTATTTGAGAAAAGTAAAAGCTAGCATTATAAATACCGAGATGATAGTATCCATTTAAATTATATTTTGTCAAAATTACATTAGTTGATAATATTATAGGACTAATCATCAAACTACTAACAAAAGCCGGCAGACTGAAATTGTATAATATAGATTTATGCTGAAAAAGACCAGTAAAAACAATTTTAATTTCTGCTTTCTTCAACTCCTGATGGAGTAATATCTGTGAACATATCCAAGTTGAAAGATTGGTTATTGCAATAGCAACTACAACTCCCAAAATTCCAAAATATTTAGTTCCGAAAAACATTAACGGTAGGACACATATGCCATTTACAATATTGACAATTGATATCTTTTTAAAACTTTCTAACCCAGCCAATGCCCCTACCTGAAGACCGTTTAAAGAAGCAAAAAATATAGCAGCTATACAAACTAATAATTCAAAATAAAGGCCATTTCTGCCGATTACAAAAGACTCTAATTGATTTATAAATACGATTGATAAAATTAACACTAACAAACTAATTGACCATACGAATAAACTAGTAAGGGATAATATTTCACTAGCTTTAACTTTGTCTGTTTTACTGTATTTAGCTAAATATTTAGTAGCAGTTACACCAAAACTAGCCAAACTGAAAAGTGTAAAGGTATTGATAAAAGATTGAAGTAATCCAATCAATCCATAATCGTCAACAGAAACCATTCGAGCGACTAAGAACATACCTAAAAAAACAAATCCCTTAGAAATAAATGTCCCTAAAAAAGACCAAATTACACTTTTGATAATTTTGTTTTTAAAGAGAGTTCTAATAAAATATTCTCCTTTTTGAAGGGAATTGATCATTTACTGGATTGATTTAATAAAATCCACAATTCGATCACATGCATTACCATCTCCGTAAGGATTATGGAGTTTGCTCATTTTAGCAAAGCGCTCTGAATTATCAAGCAAATCTAAAGTTTCTGACACAATTAATTCTTTATCTGTACCAACTAAGATTACCGTACCTGCTTCTACGGCTTCTGGTCGTTCTGTGGTATTTCTCATGACTAAAACTGGTTTACCCAAACTAGGTGCCTCTTCTTGAACTCCTCCACTATCAGTAATAATGAGCTTCGCTTTATCCATTAACCAAATAAAGTCTTGATATGCTAAAGGGTCTATCAGCATTATATTTTTAACATCCGCAAGAATTCTTTTAACAGGCTCTTGTACTTTAGGATTTAAATGAACTGGATAGATGATTACACAATCGGGCCTTAGAGTCGCTATTTCCTTTAGAGCTTGACAAATCTGAACAAAACCTTCACCATGATTTTCTCTACGATGTCCCGTTACCAATAACACCTCTTTATTATTAATTTTCGAATCTAGCGTTTTAACAAGATCGCTTGGATTAATATTTACCTTTTCAACACTTTTTATTAAAGCATCAATTACGGTATTTCCGGTGACTAATATTTTTTCAATGTCTATATTTTCATTGAGCAAATTATTTTTTGATGTTATAGTTGGGGCAAAATGTAAATCTGCTATCCTTCCTGTTACTTGTCGATTGATTTCTTCTGGAAAAGGAGACCATTTATTGTTAGTTCGTAACCCTGCCTCTATATGACAAACTTTAGACTGATTATAAAAGGCTGCAATACTAGCCGCCATAGTTGTTGTAGTGTCTCCATGGACAAAAACATAATCAGGATTAAAAGTTTCTAACACTGGCTTCATACCAGCAATAATATCTGTTGTCAATGAATTAAGATTTTGACCAGCTTTCATTATATTTAAGTCATAATCTGGTTGAATTTCAAAAAAATCAAGAACCTGATCTAACATTTCTCTATGCTGAGCTGTTACACATACAGCGGTCTCAAATGAAACTAATTCATCCTTAAAAGCCTTTACTAAAGGCGCCATTTTAATAGCCTCTGGTCGTGTTCCAAAAACTATTAAAATCTTTCTCTTTCTTGACATTCCCCTAAAATTATTCATTGCTTCACATTAAAAATTTAAATATAAGCTATTTAACAAACAAAAAATTGAAAACCATTCTATTAAGCAATAAAGAATCACCCCTTACCGATACCATAAAAATCAAATCCTAAATCCTTCAGTTTATTTTCATCTAATATGCGACGACCATCAAACAAAAAAGCAGGTTTAAGCATTTTATCATTTATCGTTTCCCAATCGTAATCAATAAACTCATCCCATTCAGTTAATATTGCTGTTGCATGAGCATTATTTACTGCCTCCATTGGGTCATTTACTACTTTTAACAAATTTCTATTTTCCTGACTTGATCTGGTACCTAAATAATCGAGGTCACTATATATTTGATCAACCGTAACTTTAGGATCATATATGACTACTTCTGCTTGCTCATTTAACAAATAATCTGCAACGTAAATTGCTGCCGACTCTCTGGTATCGTTAGTATCTTTTTTAAATGCCCAACCTAAAATAGCTATTTTTTTGCCTGACACTGTATTGAATAAGGTTTTTACAATTTTTTTCGCAAACCTTCTTTTCTGATGATCATTCATTATAATTACCTGTTCCCAATAATCAGCGACTTCTTTTAGTCCATAACTTTGTGCTATGTAAACTAAATTTAGAATATCTTTTTGAAAACAAGAACCACCAAAGCCAACAGATGCCTTTAAAAATTTAGAACCTATTCTAGAATCAGATCCTATTGCTCTAGCTACTTCGCCTATGTCTGCCTCAGTTACCTCACATAGTTCTGATAAGGCATTAATACTACTTACACGCTGAGCCAAAAATGCATTTGCCGTAAGTTTAGATAATTCTGAAGACCAAACATTGGTAGTCAAAATCTGATCCTTAGGAACCCAATTAGAATAAACATCAACTAAGGCTTGTTGTGCTGCTCGTCCTCTTTCTGTATCTTCTCCACCTATCAACACTCTATCAGGGTTTAACAAATCAGATACTGCTGTTCCTTCTGCTAAGAATTCTGGATTAGAGAGTATATCAAAATTAACTCCGTTTCCAGTGTTATCTAAGATGCTTCTCAAAGCTTCTGCTGTTCTGACCGGAAGTGTAGACTTTTCCACAATAATCTTATCACTCTTAGCAACAGAGGCTATTTGTCTAGCGCAAAGTTCGATATATTTTAAATCGGCTGCCATACCTTTTCCTACCCCATAAGTTTTAGTTGGAGTATTAACAGATATAAAGATCATATCAGCTTCGGTAATAGCCTTATTCACTTCAGTTGTAAAAAATAAGTTTCTTCCCCTAGTTTCTGCAACTAATTCAGATAGCCCAGGTTCATAAATAGGAATATTATCTACGTTAGGATCATTCCAAGCCGCAATACGCGCTTCATTGATATCAACCACATTAACTCGTATACTAGGACATTTTGCGGCTATCATAGTCATAGTTGGTCCTCCTACATAACCTGCACCTATACAGCAAATATTCTTAACTTCCATATTATAATTTTTGATGAGCAAAATTACCTAAAATACCCTTAACATCGTATATCACACCATTGTAATTTAAAAGATTACCTAAATCAATATCTTTATATTCAGAATGAGCAACCGTTAAAACTATTGCGTCATATTGATCACTAGGTAATGATGTAAAACATTCTATCCCATATTCATTTTTAACATGTTCTGGATTTGCAATAGGATCGCTTACAGTAACAACCGTTTCATAGGTTTGTAAATCTCTTACAACATCAATGACCTTAGTATTTCTAACATCTGGACAGTTTTCTTTGAAGGTAATTCCTAAAACGAGAATTTTACTCCCCTTTACTTTAATATCATTTTTAATCATGAGCTTCACAACCTCGCTAGAAACATAAGAACCCATGCTATCATTAATACGTCTTCCCGCCAAAATTACCTCTGGATTATAACCCAATTCTTGAGCTTTATGGGCTAAATAATAAGGGTCTACTCCTATACAATGTCCTCCTACTAATCCTGGTTTAAAATTTAAAAAATTCCATTTAGTACCAGCAGCTTTCAGTACATCATTGGTATCGATTTCCATCAGGTTAAAAATCTTTGCAAGTTCATTTACAAATGCTATGTTAATATCACGTTGGGAATTTTCTATAACTTTTGCAGCCTCTGCAACTTTGATAGAAGGCGCTAGATACGTTCCCGCCTCAATAACACTACTATAAAGATTATTTACTAAAACTCCTGTCTCAATTGTACTACCAGAAGTTACTTTCAATATCTTTTCAACCGTATGCTTCTTATCTCCTGGGTTGATTCTTTCTGGAGAATAACCTACAAAAAAATCTTCATTATACTTTAATCCACTGTGTAACTCTATAATAGGCACACAATCCTCTTCAGTAGCTCCAGGATAAACAGTTGATTCATAAACAACTATATCATTTTTAGTCAAAACTTCACCTACTGTTTCACTTGCTTTATATAATGGTAGTAATTCTGGTTTATTATTGTTATCAACCGGAGTGGGGACAGTAATTATGTATATATTAGAATCTTTTATCTCGTTAACGTCTGATGTACAAAATAACCCCTCGCCATTAGAATTTTTTTCCTTCAGAACTTCTTGCAATAAATTTTGCTCCACTTCTAAGGTTTTATCAATTCCCGCTTGTAACTCTTCTACTCGAGTCTTGTTGATGTCAAAGCCTACAACCGCATATTTGGTAGCAAACAGCCTTGCTAATGGTAGCCCGACATAGCCCAGTCCTATTATGGTAATTTTATCTTTTTTCATTTTTTGATTAGTTTCTCGCTTTCGCGAAAGCGGTTATACTTACAGATTTTCCCAATACCAATCTACTGCAAGGTTCAGACCTTCTTCTATATGAAAAAGCGGCTCATAACGTAAAATCTCTTGAGCCTTTTTAATAGACGCTAATGAATGTGGAATATCACCATCTCTATGTGGTCCATAAATTATTTCTACATCAGCGATTGATTCATTATATTTTATAAGTGCTTTCCTCAAAAGTTTTACTAATGAATTAAGATTCGTTTGATCACCACAAGCTACGTTAAAAACATTGTTTTCAGATCTGGGGTCAGTAGATAGCATGGCTTTCTCATTAGCCTGAATGACGTTATCAATATAGGTAAAATCTCTAGAGAAAGAACCATCACCATTTATTACCGGCGATTCTAAATTCATGAGTTTTTTAGTAAAAAGTGGAATAACCGCTGCATAAGCACCTTCTGGACTTTGCTTTCTACCGAAAACATTAAAGTATCTTAATCCGATGGAATTGAAACCGTAAGACTTATAAAAAACATCAGCATACAACTCATTTACAAATTTGGTTACAGCGTATGGGGAAAGTGGTCTGCCGATTTTACTCTCCACTTTGGGTAATTCTTTAGAATCACCATAGGTTGAGGAACTAGCTGCATATATCATTTTTTTTACACCTGCCTCTTTACATGCTACAAGCATATTTAAAAATCCTGATACATTAACTTCATTTGAGTTAATAGGATCCTTCAATGATCTAGGTACGCTTCCTAATGCTGCTTGATGTAAAACGTAATCTACCCCATTAACTGCAGCACGACAAGTTGCTTGATCCCTGATATCTCCTTCAATAAATTTAAAGTTGGAATAACTCTCTAAATGCTCTATGTTTTTATAAAATCCTGTAGAAAGGTTATCTAAGGCTACAACATCATAGCCTTTATCGCAAAAATACTCAGATAAGTTACTACCTATAAAACCTGCGGCTCCTGTTATTAGTAATTTGTTTTTCATTCAAGCAAAAATATATGTATTAAAACTTCAAATATGACAAAATGAAGTTTAGAATTTTTGATAATTAAGTTCATAAACTTTTTACATAGTCATAATAATCACCTTTTAGATCTTTGACTTGCTCAAATAATGTTTTTTTGTTAATCCATCCATTTTTTAATGCGATCTCTTCTATACAAGCTATTTTTAATCCTGTACGTTTTTCAACAGCTTTAACAAATTCTGTGGCTTCGGTAAGAGCTTCATGTGTTCCAGTATCTAACCATGCAAAACCTCTACTCAACATTTGCATTTCTAAAACTTCTTGACTTAGGTATTCTTGATTTACAGACGTGATCTCTAATTCACCTCGTTTTGATGGTTTTAATTGCTTAGCTATTTCAATGACAGAATTAGGATAAAAATATAGTCCTACTACTGCATAATTAGATTGAGGTAATAAAGGTTTTTCTTCGATGGAAGTTACTTTACCATTTGAGTCAAAAGATGCAACTCCATAGCGTTCTGGATCTTTAACATAATTACCAAATACAATGGCTTTTTCTTTTGAAGTCACATCATGTACAGCGTTTTGTAATTTTGCTTGAAAACCAGCGCCGTAAAATATATTATCGCCTAAAACTAAAGCAACAGGATCTTCACCGATGAAATCTTCACCTAAAATAAATGCTTGTGCCAGACCGTCTGGACTAGGTTGTTCTTTATAAGACAATTTTAAACCTACCTGACTTCCATCTCCCAAGAGCCTTTTAAAGTTAGGTAAGTCGTGAGGCGTTGAAATAATAAGAATTTCCTTAATACCAGAAAGCATAAGCACCGACAGCGGATAATAGACCATCGGTTTATCATAAATAGGTAATAATTGCTTACTTACTGCTAAAGTTAAAGGATGTAATCTTGTTCCTGAACCTCCTGCTAATATAATTCCTTTCATTATTGTAGGTATTGCTGGTTGTAATAATTTAAATATTCACCACTAGCAACATTCTTTAACCATTTTTGGTTTTCTAAATACCACTTGATCGTTTTATCAAGACCTTCTTCAAAACTTAAAGATGGTTTCCAGTTTAAATTTTGATTGATTTTTGTCGCATCAATAGCGTATCTAAGATCGTGACCTGGTCTATCCTTTACAAAGGTTATCAACATTTCACTTGCTCCCTGTTTACGATCCAAATAAACATCCATTTTGCTACAAAGCAATCTAACTAAATCTATATTTTTCCATTCATTATGACCTCCTATATTATATGTCTCTTGATTTTCACCTTCATGAAATACAACATCAATTGCATTTGCATGGTCTTCCACATATAACCAATCTCTTGTATAATTACCGTCTCCGTATACAGGTAGAGGAAGATTATTTATAATATTATTTATAAATAATGGTATAAGTTTTTCAGGAAACTGGTAGGCACCATAATTATTTGAGCAGTTAGAAATAACATAGCGCATGCCATAAGTTTCTCCATATGCCCTTACAAAGTGATCTGAACTTGCTTTAGAAGCAGAGTATGGCGAATTGGGATCATATGCAGTTTGCTCAGTGAATAAACCTTCATTTCCTAAACTACCATAAACTTCATCTGTACTGATATGATAAAATAATCCGTTTTGAAAGTCGCTAAATTTCTTAAACGATTCCAGTAGATTTAAAGTTCCAAAAACATTAGTTTTTGCAAAAATTAACGGATCTTTTATAGAGCGATCCACGTGAGACTCTGCCGCTAGATGAATTATACTGTCAAATCTGTACTTCTTAAACAATAAATTCATTGACTCTGCATCTGTTATATCACCTTTAATAAAATGATAATTAGAACAGCTTTCTATGTCCTTTAAATTTGACAAATTCCCTGCGTATGTCAAAGCATCTAAATTGTAAATGTTATATTCAGGGTATTTTCTCACAAAGTTCCTTACCACGTGAGATCCTATAAATCCAGCACCACCAGTAATTAAAATTTTTTTTGCCATGTAATTTTTAATAACAGATAACAAACTTACAAACATGAAAACAAAAAAAAGCTGTATAGGATAAAAAAGAACTTACAACTTCAAAAACATCTCATAATGAAACGATTAAGTTTCATTATTAAGAAACTAATAAATCAATTAATAATTATAAAAATTACTTAATAAAGAGTGAGTCTTTTTAATTAATTTATATCTTTGCCCTGAAAGCAAGAAATATACTTATGAAAAAATTAATTACATTATCGTTTTTAGCATTAGGCCTAATGGTAAATGCACAAACAACAGAAGAGGCAGAGTCAGACTCAAAACAGTACAAGCAATGGGCACTAGACTTTGGTGCTGGTGTACACAAACCTGTAAGGCCAGTTGCTGCAGGTTATTTTACTAACACTCCAGATCTTTTTCAAGTTGATCTAGGTGTGAGGTACATGTTCAATGAGAAATTTGGTCTGAACCTAGATTTAGGTTACAATTCAATTGAATCAGATGATGAAAGCCTTGATTTTTCTTCTAACTATTATAGAGTAACATTAGAAGGGGTAGTAAACGCAAGAAATTTTTTCGGTCTAGAAGCTATAGGTGATAGATTTGGTCTATTGTTACATGGTGGTATGGGAGCTTCTGCATTAGACTTCGAGGAGCCATTAGACGATAGAGACTGGATGTTAAACTTTCAAGCAGGTATTACACCTACGTATAGACTAACGAATAGTTTAGCCATTTTTGGTGATCTTTCAGCTATAGGTCATGTACGCCAAGACAGAACTTTTGATGGTTCTAATCAAGTTGTTCTTCGTGGATTTGATGGTTTCTTAGTAAATGCATCCATTGGACTGACTTTATATTTAGGTGAAGGTACAATGCCTATCGATTATGCACCAAATGCTTTAGAAGCTAAAGTAGATGAGCTTGCAGCTCAAATGGAAAAAATGGCAATGGAGAATGCTGATGATGATCAAGATGGTGTACCTAATTATTTAGATAGAGATAATACTACAGAAAGTGGTGTACGTGTTGATAATAAAGGTAGAGCTCTTGATTTAAATAAAAATGGTATTCCTGATGACATGGAAAGTGGTTTAGATTCAAGATATGTTACTTCTTCTGATCTTCAAGCTGCTGTCGCAGGTGATAACGGAGCAAATGGTGATTTGATTAAACAACTAATCAATGAAGGTTATGTGAATGTTTACTTTAAATTTAATAGTACTAAACCTGCTACTTATTCTTTAAGTGCAATGAATACTATTGTAAAGTATATGAAAGACAATCCTTCAGCAAATGCAACATTAACAGGTTATGCTGATGAAATCGGTAGTCCGGAATACAACAAAAACCTTTCTGAGCGTAGAGCAAAAATGGTTTATGATGTATTAATTGCTGCTGGTATAGATGCAGGTCGTTTATCTCACAATGGTGATGGTGAAGATGCTTCTGTAGATAAAAGTAGTGCTGAAGCTAGACAATTAGTAAGACGTGTTACTTTCAGAGTAAACTAATTCTAAGGAAATAATATTTACAAAGGGTCGCAGTTTGCGACCCTTTTTTTATGTTCTTATTTTAACATGTTTGCATAATAGTAGACCTTTAATAATAGCACTATAACAACAAGACTCAAAAGTCAACATCCTTAATAATATGTTGACTCAATTGTAAGTTCGTTATTTGGTTAAGTTTGACCTAGAATACTTATATTTCTGATATGAACAGTCATCAAACAGTTGCTATTAGAAAACAATTTTTATTTGACTAAAATCATGAGGTTTAAAACGGGAAATTAAAGGTTTTACGACAATAAATTCACCATTGACTTATGATACTTCATTTCTTATTGTAAGGCTCATTAAGGTTGATTCCAATTAATTCTAGACTGCATTAAGTTTCAAAGAGTAGTAATCTCTAAGTGAATCGGAAATACTTTCAACGTGATTTTAAAATATCTGCAAACAATTATAAAAAAATCACATTGTTTCGAATTTAAAATGGACTAACAATTTTTGAAAATTGGTTATAGACTTTTGTATTTAAACTAAATGAAGAAAATAAAAAACCGACTTCTTACAAAGTCGGTTTTTTATTAAACTTTAAAATTTATTTAATCTACGCCATTTCTGAGCCAAGCCTCATAAATATCAACCTCAGGAGTGTAATCTATAGGTTTTCCTATATCATTACCTTTAGAATCTTGAATGACATAAAGCGGTTGGGCAGCAGTTGCATAATTATTTCTTTGAAACTCCATCCATTTGTCACCAATTGTTCTCACTTTTTTTCCTGTCACCTCTGAAATATACTGTTCACTTTCGGGCAGGCGATTTCTATCGTCCACATAAAGTGATATGAGAACAAATTCATTTTTAAGCATATTTAATACTTTGGGATCACTCCATACACGCTCTTCCATCTTACGACAGTTCACGCAAGCCCATCCAGTAAAATCTATTAATATAGGTTTATCAACTATTTGAGCATATGCAAGACCTTTTTCATAATCGTGGAAAGCTACGATATCATGAACTGCTAAGTGAGCTCCTTCAGGCAACTGTTTAGTAGATTCAATTTTAGTATATCCAACACCATAAGGTGATTCAGCATAATTTAATGGTGGTGGAAACCCTGAAATAATCTTCAATGGCGCTCCCCAAAGACCAGGAATCATATAAATAGTAAAAGTGAGAACTATTAAACCCATAATTAGCCTACCTACTGAAATACTATTTTCTGGACCATCATGAGGCAACTTTATTTTACCCAATAGATATAAAGCGAGCACACCAAAAATCGCTATCCATAAAGTTATAAAGACTTCTCTTTCTATCAAATGAGTTTGATAAACTAAATCTGCAGCAGATAAGAACTTAAGCGCTAGAGCAAGCTCTAGAAATCCTAAAACTACTTTTACAGTGTTCAACCATCCGCCAGATTTAGGAAGTGAATTCATCCAACCTGGAAAAATCGCAAACAGTGCAAAAGGTAATGCAATCGCAAGTGAAAACCCTAACATCCCTATAACCGGTGCAATTCCTCCTTTAGATGCTGCTTCAACAATAAGCGAACCTACAATAGGTCCAGTGCATGAGAAAGAAACTATCGCAAGAGCTAGTGCCATGAAGAAAATTCCCGCAATTCCACCACGATTAGCTTTTTCATCGGCTTTATTAGCCCAAGATTGTGGTAATCTAATCTCAAATGCTCCAAGAAATGATATTGCAAAAATCACCAAGATTATAAAAAATGCAACATTAAAATAAACGTTGGTACTCAATTCGTTCAGTGACTCAGAACCAAATATTGCTGTGACAACAGTTCCCAATAAGACATAAATAACTATTATAAAAACGCCATATAAGATAGCATTAGAAATTCCCTTTGCTCTATTTTTACTCTGCTTAGTAAAAAAACTCACCGTAAGAGGAATCATTGGGAAAACACACGGCGTTAACAACGCCGCAAAACCTGATAAAAAAGCAATAATAAAAATAGTCCAAAGACTTCTATCTTTATCATCATCAACAACTATATCGTCTTCTTTATCTTTTTTTTTTGAAGATTCTACTTCCTTATCTGAAGATTTATTTCCTTCTTTAAATGGTATTTCTGATGCTGGAGCTCCCTTTGCTACCAGAGGTTCACGCTCTTCGTCTAAATAACGCTCTATTATATTTTCTGCACCTTCTGGAATTTGAGCACTAGAATTTATTTTATAAAACAAAGGTTTACCTGTAGGTCTTAAACATCTTTCTTCATCACAAGTCATAAAAAAAGCCTCTCCCACAATATATTGTAAATCAGTGTCTAATAACTTAATTTTCTGTTTAAATACCGCTATATCTGAAAATTGATACACGTTAAATTCCCATACTGGAGAAAACTCTGCATAAGAACCTATTTCCTTATTTACCCCAATGAGCTCAATCTTCTCTTCTACTTCATAGAAACTTATAGTGGTCGCAACTGGTCCTAGATCATCACCTACAGAAGTTTGAGAGTATAGATGCCATCCAGGCTCTAGAATCGCCGTAGTAACTAGCTCATATTCTGTGTCAGAAATTTTATTAACTTCAGTGGTCCAAGATGCAGGATCTTCTTGCGCATATAGGTGTAATGAAATAATGGCTGTTAATACAAAAAGAAGCTTTTTCATAATTCAATAGTTATTTCTAAAATAGTTGTTGTCTTTTCTGTAACAGTATAATGTTTGCTTGTCCTTATTCCTAGAAGCCAGATGATGTCGCTATCACATGTCAATACTAAGGATTTTTCTCGTTTTAATGAAGTAATTTTAAGATCTGTTAAAAAATCACTTATTAATTTAGTTCCTTTCATCCCATAAGGACTCATGCGATCACCTTTTTCCCAGTTCCTAAGTACTAATGGGCCAGCAATACCATCACTATCGATAAGTAATTTGTTTTTATCAGGTAATACTGATTTTAAATAATCTAAAGGTTCCTGCGTTTTCACTAGTTGAACTTGAAGACGACCTTCAGGAAGCTGTAATGATCCATTTTTTACATCTATTTTTTCATACAAATTCTGGTGTGTTACCATCTTAGTTAGTTCTAAATCAGAGTTATTCTTAATTAATTTTACGTCTCCTGACTTAATAAATTTACCGTTTTCACCATCTAAAAGATTCATTGCATCATCGATATGAAATGAGTATTCTCTAAGTAACTCAAAAAGATAAGCACGAGGCTGGACGGTAGCTTTTAACTTTTCAATATTTATAAAGAGATTACCATTATTAATTGTAGTTCCGCTTTCGCGAAAGCGGGCTACCTCAACATCTAATAATACTTCTGAATCTTTTAGATAACTAAGAGTTTTTGAAAAGTTATTATCTAGATGAGGCAAAACATCCTTAAGTAAAGGAATTAAGTCGTGACGTAGTTTATTGCGCAGGTATTTTGTTGAGGTGTTGCTACTGTCTTCTCGCCATTTGATTTTGTTTTGAAGTGCATACTCCTCAATTTCCTTACTAGAAAAATCTAATAAAGGGCGTAAGATGATGCCATTGCGATCTCTTATACCGGTTAAACCATGAATTCCAGCGCCACGACCTAAGTTAATTAGAAAAGTTTCTAATTGATCGTCCATATGATGCGCTACTAGCACATGCTTTATATCGTTCTCTATAGCTATTTCTTCAAAAGCCTCATATCTCAAATCTCTAGCTGCCATTTGAATACTTATTCCTCGTTGTTGTGCAGCTTTTTCCGTATCAAAATGTAAGGTGTAAACTTTATTCTCTAAGTGTATTGCTAGTTCAGTTACGAAGTCTTCATCTTGATCACTCTCTGCTCCTCTTAAATTAAAATTACAATGTATGATATCAAACTTAAGCTGGCAGGCATGTAATAAATGTACTAGAACAGTACTATCCTTTCCTCCACTGCAAGCAACAGCTACTTTTCTTGAAAGAATCTCGGGATAGTTCTTTTTAATATGTTCTTTGAACCTTTCTAACATTACACCTTTTCTTCAAATTCAAAACCTTGTTTTGCTAGCACCTCAAAAAGAGCTTTTGCTTTAAGCAAGCATTCTTCATATTCTTTCTCTGGACTTGCAGCAGCCGTAATAGCACTTCCCACAGAAAATGAAAGCGTATTCTTTTCTTGATTATACAAAATGGTTCTAATGACTACATTGAAATCAAAGTCATCATCAGGTGTAAAATAACCTATAGCACCACTATACAAACCTCGTTTAAACGATTCATTTTGTTCAATGATTTCCATAGCACTAATCTTGGGTGCTCCAGTCATACTACCCATAGGAAACGTGCTTTTTATCGCATCAATTGCGGTATATTTTTCATCTAACTCAGAAACTACAGTACTGATCATTTGGTGTACTTGCTTAAACGTATAGATTCCAAAAAGTTCCTCAACCTTAACAGAGCCTTTCACAGCTGTTTTTGAAAGATCATTTCTTACTAAGTCAACAATCATTACATTTTCTGATCTTTCTTTTGGATCATGATAAAGTTGATCCTTGAAAATATCATCTTCAATGATGTGAAAAGATCTTTTTGCTGTTCCTTTGATAGGTTGAGAAATGAGTTGCTTCCCTATCTTTTTTAAATACCTCTCTGGACTTGCACTCATTATATGATAGGAACCTAATCGAGCATAAACAGCAAATGGTGGTTCACTAATATCATTAAGGTCGTAGAATGCCTGTTGCGGATTTAAAGAAGCCTCTCTTGCATAAAACTGAGTACAAAAATTTGCTTCATAGATATCTCCTCGATGAATATGATCTAGAAACCTTTGCGCTTTTGCAAGATAAGCTGCTTTAGAATCTCTAGCAATCAACAGTCCTTGCTCTGGAAAATTTGCATCAACTGGAACTTTATAATTCTTAATATTCTCAATAAGTCTATTTGCCGCTGGTTGAGATGTGATATAACTATGAATCTTTACTTGAGATTCTGTAAATTCAAAAACCAGTTCTGGGACAAAAAAATACAAATCTGGAAACTCAGTAACATCTTCATGAACACTTTTTAATTGCTCTAGTTCATTTTTAAGATCATAGCCTAAAAATCCAAACATCCAGTCTTGATATTCTTTCCTAAACACCTCTAAACGTTCAAAAGCATTACCAGAGTCACACTTTATGTAATCTATGGCTCCTACAGCAATAAGCGCAGAATAAGTATCGTTCTTCAGGTTTCCATGATTACTTTCAAGGTATATCAAATGTTTTTCTGAAGCATAAAAAGCCAGCAATTTCTTTTTAAAAATCGCTGGCTTTTCAATTGTACAACTATGAATTTGTCTTTGCTTCATGATCTCAAAGGTAATATTTGTGAAGAAAGCAAAATGCTATTTTAATTAAAAAATAGCACTTCAAAGAACTTAATTATTAAAACGAATACTGCAAAGTACCTCTTATGAAAAAAGGAGTTCCCGGAGTAAAATGTATTTCTTCTACAGACTGTGATTCATTTGCCAGTCTAGACTCTGTAGCAAATTGAGTTTCATTCCATTTTACATCAAAAAGGTTTTGTACTGCAATTCCTAATCTTAAGTTATTAGATAAATCATAGTTGACATTGAAGTCTGTCACAAAATAGCCTTCAGCAACAATAGAATTATCTTCGTTTGCAGCTCGATCTCCTATATAGCGATATCTTAGACCTGCATTAAATTTTTTATAATTTTTTAGACTTATTCCACCTACTAGAGTAAGCTCAGGAGCCAGTGGTATAAAATCTTCATCATCTGGTTCTTCAATTGCTCTTGCATGAGCATAATTGATGTTACTGTCTAAGAACAAATACTCTGATAGTTGATATTTAAAACCTAGATCAAATCCATAACGTTCCGTCTTGCCGCTAGGCTCTACAATTCCTGCGTCACCTACATAGACAAATTCTTGTTCTAAAAACAGATACCATATTGCACTGTTTAAAATGAATTTATCACTTACTTTCCAGATAGAGCCTAAATCACTTCCATATGATTTTGGTAATATCTTATCGGCACTATTTTCTAATACTACTCTTGTATCATTACTGTGCAACCCTACTCCATTTCTCAAGTACAACTTTAAGCTATTACTAACTTCGTAATTAAAATTTAATTTAGGTAATAAAGCTTCAGCAGTTTGTGATTGAGTATCGTATGTAGCTGCTAGAGCATCCTTGTAATTAAACTTAAATCGTTCAAATCTCAGACCAGCATCTATCATTAAATTGTCAATAAACCACTCTGCTCCTACAAAAGCTGATGCATTTGTTTCATTAATATCACCTAACTGTATATTTTCAAGAGTTTCTCTTCTGTTTAAAGTTCGTGATAATCCAGAAGATTCAGTTCTATCATTACGCAATCCTAGACCAGCTTTAATATTGAATCGATTACCTGCAAGCTCTGTTTTATATTTGTAATTTGCTTTGAAACCTAGTATGTCACGAGATTCTTGTTGTCTTATTTGATCGCCATTAATAGGGTCTTCAAGAAAAAACGTGAAGTTAGAAAACAGCAAGAAGTCGTAGTGAGAATAGTATAGCGTAGTTTGCAACTCTTCCTTATCGCTTACATCCATGTCGTAATTAAGTACTAAACTTGTTCTAGAGGTCTCTCCACCTTCTGTATCATCAATAGCACCAAAACGATTAATTATTCCCTGATCAACTGCTCTTTGAGGAATTTGTCCACTAGCGTCCCATTCACTGTCAAAATGAGAAACACTCATACTGAAACGGTCTCCATTATCTGCAGTATGTTGAAGCTTTCCAAAAAGATTAATCCTATCAAAATTCTGCGGACTTTCAAAAGGACCGTCAAAGGTTAAATACTCAGTAGCCACAAAAGCTGAAGTATGTGAGTTATCAACTAATTGCACTAATCCTAAATAACGTTGATAATTGAAATCTCCTATTTCAAATGTAATATTGCTTTTATCTAAATAATTTTTAGTTCTAAAATCTACATGTCCTGCAGTAGCAAAATTTCCTACCGTTTCATCATAACTTCCTATACCGTATGAAATGTTATTAATGGTCTCTGGTATTACAAAGTGAAGATCTGCATATCCTTGTCCGTGAGCATGAGATACCATATTTACTGGCATTCCATCTACGTTAATAGCTACATCAGTACCATGATCGATGTCAAAACCTCTCAGAAAAATTTGTTCTGCTTTCCCGCCACCAGCGTGTTGACCAATAAAAAGTCCTGGTACCGTTCTCAGTAATTCTTGAGTAGAAGTTACTGGATTAATTTTTAAATCTACATTAGCAAGTACATTAAGCGTTTCTACGTCATTACTAATAGTTATAGCGTCTAAGTCTAGAGAAGCTAAGGAAAGGACAATTTGTAAAACCTCGTTCTCCTCTTGCACAATGGTGCTGCTCGCTTCATAACCGATGTGAGAAAAGCGTAATTCATCCCTACTTTCAACATCGACTAGTGAAAAATATCCTTTTGCATTAGTATGTGTGTGGTTGCCAGATTCTACATGTAACACATATACATCCTTAAGGGGTTTACCTGATTCGTCCTTTACAAAACCGGTAATGTTATGTGCGATTGTAGCGTATGAAATGAAGAAAAAGATTGTTGTTAATATCGCTTTCGCGAAAGCGGAACATTGAAAAGGTGTTAGCATGTTTAAAGTTTTGTTAGTCGCTCTAGATACGTAAACATGAGGAGTAAAAGATGTAAATAATATGTTAACAGAGGAAAAATTTAGAAACAAAAAAACCGACTTTCTTAAAGAAAATCGGTTTAATAGTATATCTAAATGATATTACACGTGAAGTGCTCTGTCTTCAGTCGCAGCAAGTGCTGCTTCTTTTACTGCTTCAGAATAGGTAGGGTGAGCGTGAGACATTCTTGCAATATCTTCTGCACTAGCTCTAAATTCCATTGCGGTTACTCCTTCTGCAATAAGGTCTGCTGCGCGAGCTCCTATCATGTGAACACCTAGAACCTCATCAGTAACTTTATCTGCCAGGATTTTTACAAGACCGTCTATATCTCCAGAGGCACGAGATCTTCCTAATGCGCGCATAGGGAAAGATCCTGCTTTATATTCAATTCCTGCTTCTTTTAATTCTTCTTCGGTTTTACCTACGCTAGCAACTTCTGGCCATGTGTATACTACGTTAGGAATTAAATTGTAATTAATGTGTGGCTTTTGACCGGCGATCGTTTCTGCTACAAAAACACCTTCTTCCTCTGCTTTATGTGCTAGCATGATTCCTCTTACTACGTCACCTATTGCATAGATATTAGAAACGTTAGTTTGCATATGATCATTAACTTCAACCTGACCACGTTCATTTATCTTTACACCTGCTGCAGTTGCATCTAACTTATCTGTATAAGGTCTTCTTCCTACAGAGACTAAACAGTAATCTCCTTCAAAAGTAACTTCTTCTCCTTTTTTGTTTTTGGCAGTTACAGTTACGGTATCACCGTTGCGTTCAACCTTATTAACCGCGTGAGATAAGTGAAATTTAATTTTTTGCTTTTTGAGAACTTTCATTAATTCTTTAGAGAGAACTTTATCCATGGCTGGCGTGATGCGATCCATATACTCGATTACAGTAACTTCAGCTCCGAGTCTTTTGTATACCTGACCTAATTCAAGACCTATAACTCCACCACCTATCACGATCATGTGCTTAGGAATTTCTTTTAAAGAAAGTGCTTCTGTAGAAGTGATAACTCTTTCTTTATCTAGGGTAATAAAAGGAAGTGAACCTGGTTTTGAACCAGTAGCAATAATTGTATTTGTTGCTTCAATAGTTTCCGTTTTCTCTCCTTCTATTTTTATGTGTGTAGCATCTACAAAAGATCCCATACCGGTAAAAACATCTACCTCGTTCTTTTTCATTAAGAAATCGATTCCTGCGCAAGTCGTATCAACCACTTGCTTTTTGCGAGCAATCATTTTCTCAAAATTGATTTTCACCTCTCCAGGAATTTCTATACCATGCTCTTCAAAGTGCTTCATAGCATCATCATAATGATGTGAAGAGTCTAAAAGTGCTTTAGAAGGTATACATCCTACATTAAGACATGTACCACCTAATGTGTTATATTTTTCAATAATGGCAGTTTTCATACCTAATTGTGCGCATCTAATTGCGGCTACATATCCACCAGGACCTGATCCTATTACTGCAACATCATACTTACTCATAAGAGTTGTTTTTTATTATACAAATTTGAATTACAAAGGTAAGAAAACAGTCGCTATTTGTTGAGATGATTGTATTTTAAATGATATAGAATCCTATGGAATTCTTCTTGATAAGATAAACAGTTTGCTCTCTTTATTATCCACAAATCAAAAACTGTTTCTATCTCAAACAATACACTACAACTGCGACTGTAATTCTATAACTTTTTGTAAGGTCTTATGATTAAACGTGCAGCACGATCAAAATTGAAGTAATTATAAATCCAATTTAAAAATACCACTAATCTATTTCTCACACCTACTAAAAAGTAAAGGTGCACACCTAACCAAGCAATCCATGCAAGGAAACCACCTAGCGTATAAGATTTAATATCTGCGACGGCTCTATTTCTACCTATGGTAGCCATACTTCCTTTATCAAAATAACTGAACTCTTTAAGAGACTTATTTTCTAGAAGTCTTTTAAAGTTTTTGATCAGTAGTTTACCTTGTTGTATAGCAGGTTGTGCTACCTGTGGATGACCTTCTGGGAACTCTGGAGTTTTCATGAGCGCAATATCTCCGATGGCAAATAGATCCTCATAGCCTTCTACTCTATTCATTCTATCTACTATAAGTCGCTGTGATTTTTTATCAACACTTTCTTCACGTATTCCTGCTACAGGACTACCTATTACTCCAGCACTCCAGATAAATGTGAGTGCCTTAATTTTTAAATCAGTATTGGTGATAACAGTTTCATCTTTATATTCTTTAACCATGACATTAAGATGGACATTCACTCCTAACTCTTTCAAGTATTTTTCGGCTTTTTGAGATGCCTTTTTACTCATACTTGCGAGCACTCTATCAGATCCATCAAGAAGATGAATTTCCATATAATCTGGATTAAGGTCTGGATAGTCGTTAGGTAAAACACCGTTTTTAAACTCTGCAAATGCTCCGGCAAGCTCTGCTCCTGTAGGTCCAGCTCCAGAAAGAACAATGCGCATCAACTTTTTTTGTTCTTCCACATCACTAGTAAGAGTCGCTTTCTCTAAGTTTTGCAGCATGTAACTTCTTATATTAAGCGCTTGAGGGACGCTTTTCATTTTCAATGATGCTTTTTCCAGCTCTTCATTGCCAAAGAAATTAGTCCTAGTACCAGTAGCTAGAACTAGATAATCATAACTCACTTCACCTATTGAGGTCTTAAGTTTTTTAAGTACAGGCTCTACGGACTCTACTTCAGCCAGACGAAATATGAAGTTTTTACGGTTTTCTACCAGGCCTCGTAAAGGAAATGCGATGGAATCTGGTTCTAATCCACTTGTAGCCACTTGATACATAAGAGGCTGAAAATTGTGATAATTATGACGATCTATAAGTACGACTTGATATTTTTGATTGGTAAGCTTTCGCGAAAGCGTAATACCACCAAAACCACCGCCTACAATAATTACTCTAGGTAGGTCTGACTGCGGTATATTCATTAGATTTTCTTTTAACAAATATAAATTTAACACCTCTAATTATCGAGTAGTTAACATTCTTTTCTAAGTTGTGTAACGTTTCTAAAAAACGAATGACTTATCGTTTAACCATTCCATTAAAAAGTGAGTAAAAAACTCGAAAAAGAATTTGTAAAACAGTTAAATGAGAATCAGAATATAGTGCATAAAATATGCCGCCTATATACTAATGATCAACATGCGCACAATGATTTATTTCAAGAAGTCACGGTGCAGCTATGGAGAGCGTATCCAAAGTTTAGAGGAGATTCAAAATTTAGCACCTGGATGTATAGAGTTGCTTTAAATACAGCAATTACTTTATATCGCAAATCTACAAGACGAGTTAAAACTCAAGACTATGATTCTGTTCAATTTAAAATTGAAGATCAACAAGAAGATGATGAGCAAATGGAGCAGCTTACTTTACTCTATGGTGCAGTTAAACAACTCAACGATATAGAAAAAGCACTTGTCTTTTTATATCTAGAAGACAAAAACTATAGAGAAATAGCAGAAACCATGGGAATCACTGAAGTTAACGCGAGAGTGAAGATGAACAGAATCAAAACTAAATTAACTAAAATTATTAATCCATAAAGTCATGGATCAACTAGATATACTTAAAAAGAACTGGCAATCGCAAACTAGCGATACACCACACTTCTCTACGGAGCAGTTAAAAGGCTTACTTGCTCATAAATCAACAGGTATCGTTAAATGGTTATTCATCATAGCGATGATTGAATTTTTTGTATTTATAATTTTAGGAGTGATTTCTCACTTCTACAATCAAAGTAGCGATATAGATGTGATAGGAATTATGGGGAAACCATTTTATTACGGTACTTCCATTTTACATTACACTGTAATCATAGGGTTTATTTATCTGTTTTACAGAAATTACAGAAATATATCTGTGGCACAACCTACTAGGTCGCTTATGAAAAATATCTTAAAAACGAGACGTACTATGAAATGGTATATCTGGTACAACCTTATTTATATAATGGTTGTAGGGATGATAGGTATGACTTTAGTAATTCCTAATGATCCACAAATTGTAGCTTTAATGAATAGGCCTGAAATGGCTGGTAAAGAAACACTTATGTATTTTGTGTTCTTAGGAGTTTCGTTTGTAGTGTTTTTATTGATATGTATAGTAATGTACCTTATCTATTTACTGATTTACGGTATTTTATTAAAAAGGCTCAACCGTAATTATAAAGAACTAAAGCGCATGGAAGTTTAATCATTTCCTTTTTATTAACGCATCAAATCCCTAATAGCTGTTAATGCATTAGGGATTTTTTTGTAACTAATAAACAAAATATTTTAATTTATTACTGAATAAAATCTTTACTCTCGCTTTAGAATAATAGCGTTATTTTCTGTAAAATCTATAGGTCTTTGATTATTGAAATTCATCGCAAATAACATCTCATTGTCATTTATAAATCGAGCAATACAAAGTAACTTCTTTTGCTCTCCTGACTCTAATTTAGTCACAACAAGGTCTATTTTTATAGGAAGAACCTCATCACTTACTACATAAGTCATACTTCCTTTTTTACCTCTTAAGGTAAATTCTTTTCCTCCCATAACTTTATTACCGATACCTAATGCAGCATATCCTTCTTCTTGAAATTCAATAAAGCCTATTTCTTTTCCATCATCTGCCGTCCATTTACCTACAAATTTATCTTGAGCAACTGCGCTTATAATAGAAAGCATTTGTACTAGTACTGTTATTACCAAAAGTTTTTTCATTGATCTTTTTTAAATATTAATATCATTCAAAAAAAAATGCACCTTAACGAGTGCATTTTCAAATATATAAAAGCTTGATTAGTACCTTAGAACTTATAACCTACTGATAAATGAACTGTACCTGGTAGTTGAGATCTATCTTCTCCATCAGTTACATTATCTATAATATCAGAAAATCCATAAGTAAGCGTTCCTTTAAGGTATAAGTTATACTCTCTCAAGTCATAGCCTAAACCAAAAGTTCCTGCAAAACTTGTATTTACTGTGTCTTCAATTTCTTCATAATCTGCATCGTCAATTGAAACGTCTCCTTTAAGTAAAAAACCTATTTGTGGTCCAAAGTGTATGCTTAGATTTTTGTAAGCATAATATTTGAACTGAAAAGGAACATTGATATACTGAAGTCTCACGTCTGAATTAACGCCACTTGTTTCAAATTCTTCTCCTTCTACAGAATATAGTAGACTTGCTTCATAAGACCATTTCTCTGCAAAAGGTAATTCGGCTACCGCTCCTATATGAAAACCTAATCGGGCATTTTCAAATAGACCATCTTCACCAGAGCCAAAATTATCAATTTTTGAAAAGTTAACTCCACCTATAACCCCATAGGAAAAGTCTTGAGCTGTTACAGTAAAGCTTGCTAGAAATAAAGCAACTAAGGAAAAATAAATAGTTTTCATTTTTATGTTTTTGGTATAGATGTCAAATATATAAAAATGCTTTTGTTTATTAGTTTTTTATTTTAATAGATGTTAAAGTTTAAAAATACAGATATTTTGAACAAAAATTAATATTATGTTAAAATTTTTAGTTTTTAGTTTTTAGTTTTATAAGGAACTTAAAATTAAATAATTATGGTAAATTTACTTTTCTTTTTATCCTTTTTCTTTCAAAATGATTATAAATATTGCAATTGTGGCAATTTTGAAGATGGAATTGTAACTTATCAAGTGATTGGTGCAGAAAGCGGTTGCTGTAGTGGTGAAGCTGGCGAATTTGGACAGATAAGCTATTATGAACCTTCTGGAGGAGCTTGGAAACTTGTTGGTTTTACTGCTGTAGGTGGTGCAGGTGGTCAAGAAATATGTTGTCAAAATCAAAATTCTTAAAACTTATTAAACATGAAAAAAATAATATTTTTACTTATCGCAATTACATTAATAGGATGTACTTCAGAAAATGATAAAGCTTCAAACGAAGCTCCACTGACAAAAGAGGCTTTTAAAACCCCTTTAGATTCTAATGTATGGAAAGCTTTATCAGGAAATCAATTCAAAAATGCAAATGAAGTTTTTTTAGCCTATGAGAAGGAAAAAAAAATGTATAACAGTCAATTACATTTCGACAATACAATGTCCATGTGGCACAAAGCACTGTTCAATTATTCTAAAGATTTGAAAATAGAACAAGTTAATGTAATTCTTAATGATATGGATTCAATGGAATTTAATTCTGTTTCTTTTAGGACTTATTATAGATTACTTTATCATCATAACAAAGAAATTACAAACTACCGAAGTAAAGTAAATGATTTCTACAAAAAAAATATTAACTATTTAACTTCAGCTGATTGGAAAAATGTAGAATTGAAGGAACAAATTATCAAAAATTTAAATAAGGAACATTTTGTTTTTAAATAATTAAACCTATGAAAAATTTAATATTATTGTTTTTTCTTACTTACGGAATCTCGCTAAATGCTGTCGAAAACCATTCTTGTGGATGCGGGAGTTTTGAAGATAGTATTGTCCACTATCAAGTACAGGAAGGTCAAGGTTGTTGTGGAACTTTATCAAGTGATACCGCTTTAGAAGGATTTTATGAACAAAATGAAGGTCAATGGGAATTGGTTGAAGTAAATTCTATTTCAGCTTCAAGTGCTCAAAAACGGTGTTGTCCTTAATTTATAACGTTAAAAAGACTGAAATAACCTTTTAAAACTATTTCAGTCTCTTTTTTCTATTCGCTTCGTAATCGGTAAAAATCATTTCGCCTAATCCCTGAAGTCCCGTAAAAAATGCCTTTCCTTGATTTGCTTCGGTAAAATTATCTACAAAACGCTGTAAATAGGGATCGTTTGCGATCATAAAAGTTGTAATAGGAATATGCAACCTTCTAGCTTGAGCAGCCATGGTATAACATTTATCTACTATATATTCATCGAGCCCGTTTGAATTTTTGTAATAAGTTCCATCTTTTAAACGCAGGCAGCTAGGCTTTCCATCTGTAATCATAAAGATTTGCTTATTGGTATTCCGTTTTCTTCTTAAGATGTCCATTGCTAGTTGCAATCCAGCGACTGTATTTGTATGATAAGGACCTACTTTAAGGTAAGGAAGGTCAGCTATTTTAATGGGCCAAGAATCATTACCAAAAACAATAATATCCAGTGTATCTTTAGGATATCGAGTTGTAATTAATTCTGCTAACGCCATTGCTACTTTCTTTGCTGGTGTGATTCTATCTTCTCCATAAAGAATCATGGAGTGCGAAATGTCAATCATTAAAACGGTGCTCATTTGAGCTTTAAATTGAGAATCTTCTACCACAAGATCATCTTCCGTCAGGTTAAAATTACCCATTCCATGATTGATTTGAGCGTTGCGCAAACTCTCTGTCATTGAAATACGATCCAGTCCATCACCAAACCTATATGGACGGTAATCACCGCTATGCTCATCTCCTTGACCTAATTTTCCTGTCTTGTGGTTACCGCTCGCACCTTTACGCATATTACCAAAAATCTGATCTAGTGCATGCTTACGAAGTAACTGTTCTGTTTTGGCAGTAATAGAAAATCTTCCAGGTCTATCTCCATCACCTTCTTCTCCTTCTTGATTCTCATCATTAGGATCAAATTCTTCCCGTATATAACCTCGAGCTTTTAAATCTTCAATAAAATCGTCTATTGTGTACTCTGGAGTGGTAAGTTTATATTCCTTATCTAATTCTCTTAACCAATTAATAGCCTCGTCAAAATCGCCCGATGTATGTGTTATAAGCTCTTTAAATATTTCAAATAATTTATCAAAAGGATCTTTCTCTTCTGGATTATAATATTCAAACTTAAAACCTAATCTTTCTTGTGCCATGATTTAAAAATAAATTACAAAAGCTTTAGTGCCATTGTAATTTCCACATTTAACATTGGTTTGTGTTTAAATAGATAGATTTACCGACTTAGAATGATTGTTTACCATAAGTTAATGCTGTTTCGCTTTCGCGAAAGCGGAATAGAACTTATTTTTGCAGCCGCTAAAAAAACAAAGAAGATGAATAAACATGCTTGGCACGATGTAAGTTATGGAGCAGATGCTCCTGGTCATGTAACTGGAATAATAGAAATCCCTAAAAATACTAGGGCAAAATATGAATTAGACAAAGAATCTGGAATGCTTATTCTTGATCGAGTAATCTATTCTTCTATGTATTATCCTACTAATTATGGTTTTATTCCTCAGACTTTTTGTGATGATCAAGATCCACTGGATATTCTTGTGTTATCGCAAATAGAAATAGTACCTATGTGCCTTGTAGAAGCTAAAGTTATAGGCGTGATGCAAATGCTAGACGGTGGTGAAATGGATGATAAGATTATCGCTGTAGCTGCAAACGATATGTCTGTAGCTCATTTTAATGATGTAAGTGAATTACCAGAATACTGGAAAAAAGAAATGCGTAACTTTTTTCAAGATTATAAAAAATTAGAAAATAAAACGGTGGAAGTAGAAGAGTTCCAAGGTCGTGACAAAGCACTTGCTATCGTAAATCAAGCAATTGAAGATTACAAAAAAGAATTTAATAAATAATTCTAAAGTCATACGTACACATTATTTAAACTATTACTTAAAGCTGACTCATCATGAGATGAATCAGCTTTTTTTTTGCTAGTCATTGAAAACTGTGATTTGTTAATATTGCTTTAACACAATCCATAATTGAGCTCGTAGTGATTATATTTATTACATAAAATTTAATATATGATTAGTCAAAAAATTAAGTGGTCTTTGGGTTTATTGTTAGTGGTAGCTTTAATTATCGCTACTAATTTTATAGATAGGAATAACTATCAACGCATACAGGATTCTGTTGCCTCGATATATGAAGATCGATTAATTGCAAAAGACTACATATTTGATATGCAAATAGAAGTGCATGAAAAAGAATTATTGCTGGCAAAAGGTAATGACTCTACATACCTTAAACAAGGTAATGGCTCTAAAAACAGAATTAATGAATTGATTGATGGATTTTCTGAAACGAAGTTAACTAGGGAAGAACAACGTGTTTTTACAAATCTTCAAGAAGAAATAGAAGCCCTATTTGCAATAGAAGCTTCCTACGCTACTACTCCAGAAAAACTTTCGATTTCTTCACGATTAAGCGCACAATTGAATAGTATTAATAATAACCTTCTACAACTAGCCGATATTCAAATTAACGAAGGAAAAAGACAGATGCAAGTAGGTAAAAAAGCCATGGAATCTGTAGATTTATTGACACAACTAGAAATATGGATAGTTATTATTATCGCTATTATTATTCAAATTGTAATTCTCTACCGTCCTACCTCTACTGACTAATACGTTATCACTTAATAACTCTATTTACTTTGAATTTGTTGCAAAGAATCATGAGCTGTTCCTGTAACGCTTCTTTCTATCTCATTTACTTTTACGTTATAAGATTTCAACCTGTACTGCAACCAGTTAGCTAGACGTTGTTTGATGTCAAGCCTTCTCTCTACTGCTAGCGTTGTATCGTTAAAAACTATATTATAAACAGATATAGTATCTGTTCTTTGCGTTATAAAGTCCTTGTTTACAGACTCTGCATAACTCATACTAGCTATCTCTGGATAATTGAAACGTACTTCTTTACTGATAATATCAAAGTCTTTACCTTGCTGACTTAATCTACGTAATTCATTTTCTAAGGCCGCAATACGTACATCTTTATTTTGAATTTGCTTCATTTGACCTATGAGTTCTTCTTGAACTAATTCTACGTCATCATTATTATTAGATAGAATTTTAGAACCCTGAAAAAACTCAATCTCGCTTCCTTCTAGTTCTTCAATAGTATAAAATTTATTTTTCCATGCTTCAATGGTAGGTTGTGGAACTATTTCTCCTAACATTACTATGTCAAGTTTATTAGTCTCTTTATTCCATTCTTTTGTAGGACGCATCCCTACATAATCTATCGTATTTTTAAAATATTCATCTACGGCTATTTCTTTTACTTGTGCAGAGTAAAGCTGGTAAAATAAAACTACTGAAGGTAATAATACAAAAACTCCAATTGCTGTTGCCCATCTAGAAACACGTTTACGCTTAGCTTGATTTGCATATTTTACCATAGGAAACTTAAGTAGTTTACAAACTACAAAAGTGGCTAATGCTATAAAAACCGCATTAATACAGAATAAATACATCGCTCCTCCAAAAACTTTTAAACTACCAGTAGCAATCCCAAAACCGGCTGTACACAATGGTGGCATTAATGCAGTTGCGATAGCTACACCTGCGATGGCATTTGAGATCGTACCTTTCTTTGCTTTAGCAACTATTAACGCGAGTCCACCAAATATTGCAATAAGTACATCTAAAATGGTAGGAAATGTTCGAGCATCAAGCTCACTGGTAATTTCTTTTATAGGTGTAATTAAAAAATATAACGAAGCGGTAAGCAAAGATAAACCTACCATTACTAGCAGGTTAGTCCAAGAACGACGCATCATAGTGTCATCATTAATAGCTGTTCCTAATCCCATTCCTACGATAGGTCCCATAAGAGGAGATATTAACATGGCTCCTATTACGACCGCGGTAGAGTCAGCATTTAATCCTATAGAAGCTACAAAAATGGAGAAGATAAGAATCCACGCATTATGACCTTGAAACGAGATATCTTTTCTTACGGCTTCAATGGTTTCATCTCTATCAGAATCTTGTCGTATATCCAGTAAATCGTGCAAAAACGCCATCGTACTTTCCCATATTCCCGAAATGCGTTGTTGATTTGTATTCAGGTTATTATCTGAAGATGTTTCACTATTAGTTTGTTGCGTCTCCATTACCCTATATTATTACCGTACTTTGCCATAGCTTGATTGCGTATTTCTTTTATTTCTTGTTCAGCGGTAATAGGTATGATCATTAGAACATCGTCTTCATCTACAATAATATAATTCTCTAATCCTTGCACTATTACTTTTTTTCCAGCAGCGGTTCTTATCATATTACCACAAGATTTAAATGACATCAAATCTGCATTTACCACTGCACTTTTATTATCATTTTTATCAAGCTTGTCATATAGAGAACCCCAAGTCCCAAGATCGTTCCAAGAGAATCTTGCTGGTAACACATAAACAGCATCACTTTTTTCCATTATGGCATAATCTACTGAGATGTTTTCAGCATTTGGGTAATTTGTTTCTAACCACTCTTTTTCCTCACTAGTATTAAATACAGGTAATCCATTTTTAAAGTGAGAAGTTAATTGAGGTTGCGCTTTCGCGAAAGCGGAAACAACACCATCTACATTCCATATAAAAATCCCGGCATTCCATAAAAAGTTACCTGCTTGTATGAAGCTTTTGGCCGTTTCAAGATCTGGTTTTTCTCTGAATTGTGAGACTTTTTTAAGTTGATCATCTTCTTGATTATATTCAATATACCCAAAACCAGTATTAGGTGAAGTAGGTTGTATACCTAATGTTAACAAAGCATTCTTATTCTTATCACAAAAATCAAATGCCGTTGTAAGGTCTTCATTAAAAATATCTTCTTCCTCAATATAATGGTCACTAGGTGCTACGATCATATTTGCAGTAGGATCCATTTTCTGAATTTTCAAAGCAGCAAGTAAAATACACGGTGCTGTGTTGCGCATAGCTGGCTCTGCCACTATGTTTTCAATAGACACTTTAGGTAGTTGTTGTTTTACTAACTGGACATAGTCTGCATTTGTAAGAACGAGAATTTGTGAAGGTGGAATTTGTTCTTTTAAACGGTCATAAGTCATTTGCAATAATGATCTCCCTAAACCTAACATATCATGAAATTGTTTAGGAAATGATTGTTTACTCACTGGCCAAAATCTAGATCCTACTCCACCAGCCATGATGACTGCATAATTATTACTTTTCATACTTTGCTTACTTAATCTACTGTTTAAAATAGAAACGTTTAGAACCTTAAGTGTCCACCACTCTAAGTTTTAACTAATACCACTTGTGCATTAGGCTGAAATAAATAAATCTTACCAGAATCTATTTCAAGGCAATTATAACGCTTACGTAATTTACTTCCTTTTTGATATTTCTTACCGTTAGAATGTAAAAAAATTGCGCCTTCTTGCAATTCAAAGATATAGCTTTTATGAGTTTCTGGATCATAACTTTTTAAGGCTACACTCATCATTGCATCTGTATCGCTACTGGCCTTGGGGTTTTTAAAATGCCTCGCAAGGATAGGTAATAAGTCTGTAGGGAAAATTTCTGGTCTTAAAAATGGTAACATGAGTTGCTGGAATGTATACTTCCACTCTACTCCATGTGGTTTTATCGATCTACCATATTTTTGAAACGCAATAAGATGAGCTATTTCATGAATTAAGGTAATAGTAAATCTATACTTATTTAAATTTGCATTAATGGTGATAACATGTGAGCCATCTTGATTCTTACGATAATCACCATGTCTAGTCTTTCTTTCATTAACTATTTTTAAATGAATATTATTTTGCTCTATTAAAGCAGTCAACGGTGAGACAGCTACTGGAGGCAAATATTTATTTAAAACACTCATATAGTAAAAATTCAAAAAAGATGGAATATATTAAAATCTAGGCAACTGAGCTAGACTCTACAGGTGCAATTTTACATACAAATTTTTTTATAAAATTTACGATTCTTAATTCATTGTCGTTATGTTTGTAAGCTTGATATAGATTGATAAAAAAGTACTAAAATATTATTGTAGTAGAGAAAATATGAGAAAAGAAGCTAGAGAAAAAGGATGGAATGAAAAGAAGACTAATGATAGCTGGGCTACCTTCAAAATATTATCTGAATTTGTAATGGGGTTTGAGCGCATGAGCCGTATAGGTCCGTGTGTTTCCATCTTTGGAAGTGCTAGATTAAAACCTGAAAATGACTACTATAAACTAGCGACAGAAATAGCTGGTAAAATAGTAGATAACGGTTATGGTGTTATTACTGGTGGTGGACCAGGTATTATGGAAGCAGGAAATAAAGGAGCACACCTTGCTGGTGGTACCTCAGTAGGTTTAAATATCACTTTACCTTTTGAACAACATGACAATCCATATATAGACAGTGATAAAAGTCTTGATTTTGATTACTTTTTTGCTCGTAAAGTTATGTTTGTAAAATACTCACAAGGCTTTGTAGTGATGCCAGGTGGTTTTGGGACTCTGGACGAATTATTTGAAGCTATAACTTTAATCCAGACTAACAAAATAGGAAAGTTCCCTATCATCTTAGTAGGTACTGACTTCTGGAGTGGACTTTTAGACTGGATCAAGAACACACTTGACAAAAAGTTCTTCACTATTTCTCCTGAAGATATAGATTTATTGCACGTAGTAGATACGAGTGATGAAGCCGTAAACATCATCAACGAGTTTTATGCTAAATACAGCTTAAGTCCTAATTTCTAAAAACCACATATACTTTAAGTACGTTTATATAGTTATGTTATACATACTGTAACGTTAAGTGTTATAAATGTCATAACTGTACAACCGATAGTATCCAACTTTCTGACCAAAGGCAAATCAATTTTTTATATGATTAAGAAGTTAGCACTTATTTTGCTTTTGTTTTCTTGTTGCATAAATGCGCAGCATACCACTAATATTATCGCTACCCTAGATAGTGAGAACGATCAATTGAATATCAAACAGACATTGATAATTAATAATGAAAGTAGCACTACATGGGACCATATAATTCTTTTAGATTGGGCAAATGCGTTTTCTTCAAATCAAACGCCGCTTGCCATAAGATTTGCAGAAGATTTTAAAAATAGGTTTCAATTCTCAAATGTAGAAGAGCGAGGTTACACGTCCATAGATGCTAGTAGTAAACTCAATGAAGATATTAAATTAACTCGTTTACCTGAGCAACAAGATATTATCAAACTTGCTTTCACAAATCCTATTAAATCTGGTGAAACACGCACGGTAGAATTAAATTATGTTACTAAAATACCAGAAGATAATTTCACAGAATACGGTAAGAACAGTAAAGGAGAATACAACCTTAAATACTGGTATTTACATCCTGCACCGTTTATAGATGGTGCCTTCCAGTACTATTCTCATAAAGATTTAGATGATTTTCATGGTGCTCCATTGAATTTTTCAGTTTCATTACACTTACCAGCGTCGCATCGTGCAATTAGTAACCTTACCAAAAAAATTGAAGCACCTCAAAACAATGGAAATAGTTACCTCTTTACAGGTGAAAATTATTATGAGGCTGTTCTACACATCCTTAAAGACGTAGATGTTTATAAAACCTATAGCGTGCCAGGTATAAATATTGTTACCGATATTGAAGATAAAAGTGTACCGTTAGAAATTAAAGTTGTTTTTAACGATCGCATAGCTAGTTTTCTACAGAATAAATTAGGAGGCTATCCTCACGATAACTTATTTGTGTCAGATCGTTATTACCGAGAAAACCCAGTTTATGGATTAAGTTCATTACCTAGTTTTATAAATCCCTTTCCTGCTGGGTTTACCTATGAGATAAAAGTACTTAAAGCCTTAACTCGTAAATGGGTAGAAACTGGAATCCACGTAAATCCTAGAGAACAGGCGTGGATAGAAAAATCTCTCATTACTTATTTAATGATGGAGTATCAAAAAACATATTATCCAGATCTTAAAATAGGTGGTAAATTAAGTAACATTTGGGGTATACGAGGTTTTAATGCTGCAAACCTAAAGTTCAATGATAGTTATGCGCTTCTTTATCTCAATAGCGCAAGACAGAATCTCGACGAGGCTATCAACACTCCAGCAGATAAGCTGGTTAAATACAATCAGCAAATCGCAATTCCATTTAAAGCAGCTATAGGCTGGAGATTTCTAGATGATTATTTAGGAGAGTCAAGCGTTGAAAAATCTATTCAACAATTTTACGTTGCAAATCATCTTCAATTTACAGATACAGAAGATTTTAAGCAAATTTTAAGCAGTAATACTTACAAAAAAATAGACTGGTTCTTTGATGATTATATCACGACACATAAAAGGCTAGATTGGAAATTAAAAAAAGTAAAAAAGAATAAAGATTCTGTCACCTTTGAAATAAAAAATAAGTCATTATTAGAAATTCCAGTACCTATTTACCTCTTAAATGAGGATAGCATTGTGACTAAAAAATGGATAGAAGGAATTAAAAGTGATAGTATGATATCGCTTTCGCGAAAGCGTGCTACAAGAATAGCTATTAATCATGAAGGGCTTATCAGTGAGTTTAACCCTAGAGATAATTACAAAACTCTTAAAAGTTTTCCATCATTGAACAGGCCTTTAGAGTTTAGGTTATTTAAAGACATTGAAGATCCAGAAAGATCTCAAGTATTTCTTATGCCTGATGTTGAGTTTAATATTTACGATGGTATTACATTAGGAACGAGGTTTTACAACGGTAATTTACTTCCTAAACCTTTACGTTATAGTATCAAACCTGGTTATGGAACAAATTCAAATAAACTGGTTGGCTCCATAAGTTTAGGTTACAATCACCCTATTCAAGATCGAGAAGAGCGATTATTTTCTGTACGATATGGAATAAGCGGTAACACATTTTCTTATGCTGATGATTTAATGTTCCGTAGAGGAAGTGCATGGTTACAATTTGGATACCGTCCTGAAGATTTAAGAAGTAATAAAAGGCAAAGTTTAAGTTTCAGAAACGTTTATGTAGATCGTGACCGCAATCCTTTGAGTCCAGTGGATGAGCCGGACTACAATGTTTTTGCAATTAATTTTGCGCAATCTGATAATAATCTGAGACGTGTGTTTAATTATAATATAGGAACAGAAATCTCAAGTCAATTTACTAAGGCTACTTATAGATTTAACTGGCGTAGATTATTTAAGAATAATAGGCAGCTAGAGTTTAGAGCATTTGGTGGTGCTTTTTTGACTAATAATTCTCAATCCAGTGGTGATTATTTTTCATTTGCACTAGATCGACCTACAGATTACCTATTTGATTATAATTATTACGGAAGATCTGAAGACAGTGGTCTTTTCTCACAGCAGTTAATCATAGCAGAAGGTGGTTTTAAATCTCAACTAGAACCAGCATTTGCAAACCAATGGATCACTACAGTTAATGGATCCTATAGTATATGGAATTACATCCATGTTTATGGTGATGCTGGATTTGTAAAAAACAAAGGTCGCAGTGCAAAATTTGTATATGACTCAGGAATCAGATTAAATTTACTTCAAGACTTTTTTGAATTTTATTTTCCTATTTACAGCAACAACGGCTGGGAAATTGCACAGGATAATTACGACGAGAAAATACGATTTATCGTTACTCTAGACATTAACACTTTTGTAAAACTATTTAGTCGCCGTTGGTACTAGCTTTGCAATTGTAATTAGAAGGTTAAAAACGTACCTTTGCGATAAGACCCAAAAACAATGCAAAACACAGTGAAAGAACCACAACAACTAGCTAAAGAAGATTTCAAAGAAGAACTTATCAAGGACTACAAGCTTGCTGTCACCAGTCGAGAATGTAGCTTACTAGGTCGTCGAGAAGTACTTACAGGAAAAGCTAAGTTTGGAATTTTTGGTGATGGAAAAGAATTACCACAACTAGCATGGGCACGTTCTTTTGAAAATGGTGATTTCAGGAGTGGATACTACCGTGATCAAACTTTCATGATGGCCATAGGTGAGCTTAACATCCAGCAATTTTTTGCTGGACTTTATGCAAACACTGATATTAATGAAGAACCTATGAGTGCTGGACGACAGATGGGTGGTCATTTTGCAACGCATAGTTTAAATGAAGATGGAAGCTGGAAAAGATTAATAGATCAAAAGAATTCTAGTGCTGACATCTCTCCTACTGCTGGTCAAATGCCTAGACTTCTAGGTCTAGCACAAGCTTC
>MAAC01018092.1_pt1 | contig 41609 bp, 44 predicted proteins | sample 1115981 | NCBI WGS metagenome assembly MAAC01 (sample SAMN04961126, study PRJNA320927) | seawater metagenome | isolation source: sample BD02T64 sea water enriched with oil for 64 days | place: USA:Gulf of Mexico | collected 2013-07-27 | reverse complement strand
ACTTCTAATCTTAATAATATGATTATAGATGCGTTGTCGCCGAAGTTGTTCCACGTGAAACATGGAACAGTGACAGCATGAACTTTCCCATAGCGGAGAAACACCAATGAGTGATAATAATACCTACGACTCTTCGAGCATAAAGGTCCTGAAAGGGCTAGATGCTGTGCGAAAAAGACCTGGAATGTACATCGGTGATACTGATGATGGTACTGGGTTACACCATATGGTGTTTGAAATTGTTGATAATTCAATAGATGAAGCACTTGCGGGACATTGTAGCGAGATAAATGTTCTCATTCACCCTGATGAATCAATTACAGTTACTGATAACGGTCGAGGTATCCCCACTGATATTCATGAAGAGGAAGGTGTATCTGCAGCAGAAGTGATCATGACAGTACTTCATGCTGGTGGTAAGTTCGATGACAATAGCTATAAAGTTTCTGGTGGCCTACATGGTGTTGGGATTTCAGTTGTAAATGCATTAAGTAAAGAACTGAAATTAACGGTTAGACGAGCCGGAAAGGTATTTGAACAGGTCTATGTACATGGAGAGCCCCAAGCTCCATTGGCAGAAATAGGTGAAACTGACGTATCCGGTACTACTGTTCACTTTAAACCTTCCGAAAACACCTTCACTGGAATAAAGTTTTCTCATGATATATTGGCCAAAAGGCTTCGAGAGTTATCATTTCTTAACTCTGGTGTGCGTATTGTGTTGAAAGATGAGCGTTCTGGTGTTGAAGATGTATTTGAATACGAAGGCGGGCTAAGCGCCTTTGTTGACTACTTAAACCAAAATAAGACACAAATGAACCCAGTCTTTCACTTTAATGGCTATAAGGACTGTGATAATGGCGATAGTGTTGGTGTGGAAGTTGCCTTACAGTGGAATGATAGCTATCAAGAAAATATCTTTTGTTATACAAATAATATTCCACAACGCGATGGAGGTGCCCATTTAGCGGGCTTCAGATCCGCCCTCACCCGTTGTCTAAATACCTTTATGGATAAAGAAGGTATGTTGAAGAAGGAAAAAGTCGCGACTACTGGGGATGATGCCCGTGAAGGTCTGACTGCTATCGTTTCCGTTAAGGTGCCTGATCCCAAGTTTTCTTCTCAAACCAAAGATAAGTTAGTGTCTTCTGAAGTAAAATCAGTAGTTGAGTCTGTAATGGGCGAGAAGCTGAACGAATATCTATTAGAAAACCCTGCTGTAGCGAAAACTATTTGTGGCAAGATCATTGATGCAGCTAAGGCTAGAGATGCTGCTAGACGTGCTAGAGAAATGACACGTCGTAAGGGGGCTCTGGATATAGCGGGCTTGCCAGGCAAGTTAGCGGATTGTCAGGAGAAAGACCCTGCTCTATCTGAAATATACTTAGTGGAAGGAGACTCGGCGGGAGGCTCCGCAAAGCAAGGTCGAAACAGAAAGAACCAGGCAATATTGCCACTAAAGGGAAAAATATTAAACGTTGAGAAAGCTCGTTTTGATAAAATGATCTCCTCTCAAGAAGTTGGAACACTGATTACTGCTCTAGGTTGTGGTATTGGCAGAGAGGAGTACAACCTCGAAAAGCTTCGTTATCACAGTATTATTATAATGACCGATGCGGATGTTGATGGTGCTCACATACGTACGTTACTATTAACCTTTTTCTTCCGACAGCTCCCTGAGCTTGTAGAACGAGGGCATATCTTTATTGCTCAACCTCCGCTTTATAAGATTAAGCGTGGAAAGCATGAACAGTATTTGAAAGATGAAGAAGCCATGGATGAGTACCTCACACAATCTGCTCTTGATGGATCCTCATTTCATGTAAATGAGGCTGCACCTGGTATTAGTGGCTCTGGTTTAGCGAGTTTGATGAGTGATTACCATACGGCTTATGCCATTGTACAGCGGCGTTCAAGAATATATCCAGCATCCTTATTGGAACGTTTGATCTATAGCCCGGCAATATCCGATGAGATGATCAAGGATAAATCGGCTTTATCTGATTGGTGTGCAGGTTACGAAGAGCAACTTAACAAACAGGCTGATCCATCTGAGCGTTTTAATGTTGATGTATTTGAAGATCGTGAAATGGGTGTCTGCTTACCGAGAGTGACTTTAGTTAATCATGGTATTCCTTATGAGTATACATTTAGCAAAGACTTCCTAGCGACGAGTGATTACAAAGAGCTTACACGTATAGGTGTTCTATTAAATGATCTCATCGAAGAAGGATGCTTTATCAAGCGCGGTGAAAAAACTAAAGAAGTAAATAGTTTCAAAGAAGCTGTTGATTGGTTAATGAAGGAGTCTCGTAAGGGGCATATGATTCAGCGCTATAAAGGGCTAGGGGAGATGAACCCTGAGCAATTGTGGGAAACTACTATGGACCCTGAGCAACGCCGTATGCTTAAAGTGACGGTGGAGGATGCTATTGCAGCGGATCAGATCTTTACAACATTGATGGGTGATAATGTTGAACCAAGAAGGGACTTTATTGAAACCAATGCTCTTAATGTATCAAATTTGGATGTATAAATTGATATATTAAGGCTACATTTCCTTCTAGATGCGATGACATACTTAGCGTGTATTTCAGAAGGAAAGCAAAAGGTGTATAAAAAGGGGCTCTATAGGTAACACTATAGAGCCCCTTTTTTCATAAAATCTTTTTGAAATAAAGCTAAGACTAAACGCTATAAACAGGTACAGAAAAGAAAATATATATTGAATATTAAAGAATGTTAGTTGGCACTAACTATTGAAAGAGGGCTTTGTTGGCACAACTCTGCTGAGTTTTCACGAATCCATTTTTCAGTTTGTGCCGTAAGCTCTTTGGGTTTTCTATCCTTTGTTTGAATTAACTGCCCTACTCTGATTTTTATGGTTCCTGAGTGTTTGCTTATTTTCCCTGGAGGCCAATATAAACCCGCATTGTGGGCAATAGGCAAAATACCGGTTCCCGCTTTGATTGCGAGCATTGCCCCTCCGGCAAAGTGAGGCTTTGATTCCCCCATAGGGACACGAGTCCCCTCAGGGAAAATAAGTACGCTGATACCATCGTTCAGTCGTTGTTTACCTTGTTGAATTAGTTGTTTTAGCGCATTTTGTTTTTTGGATCGATCAATAACAACGGGGTTAAGCGCTCTAAGGGTGAACCCAACAAACGGGATGTACATGAGTTCTTTTTTGGCTGCTACAACTTGAGGTGCAAAGTATTGTTGGAGGAAAAATGTTTCCCAGGCGCTTTGGTGATTGGCAACAACAACACATAGCTCTTTTGGCAAATCCTCAGGGTTTTCAAGTTCATAGCGGATACCACAGGTTATCTTGAGCCACCAGCCCAAAAAGCGTATCCAACTAGTAACAATATAGTAACGTTGTTTGAATGGTAATAATAACCAGGCGAATGGAGTTATGAGGGTACTGTAGAAAACGATGCTGATGGCGTAACCAATATAGAAAATTAATCCACGGGTGAAACTTATCAATGTGTTGCCCTGCTATGTTAGGAGTCTGAATGTTACCTAGTTAGCGGATTTTTAACGATGGCCTTGGGATTACTTCGGGGTAACTAGCGTGTTTACAAAATCCGAGAGGCTATTATAGACAGCTATGTCTTTTAAGTGTGAGTTCTCGGGTTGCTTTAGTTTTACAAAAGATTTCAGGCCTTTTCCGGTTTTTACTAGTACTGGTGTACAACCTGAGTTTAGGGCAGCATTTAGGTCGCTGATGCTGTCGCCGATAAAGATGGTTTTTGTTGTGATGGGGATGTTGAGAGCATTGGATATTTCTTGGACTAGTCCGGGTTTGGGTTTTCGGCAGTTACATTGGTCATTTGGTCCGTGGGGGCAGTAGGCGATGTGGTCGATTTTGCCTCCGGCATCGGTGATGAGGTAGAGCATTTTTGCGTGCATGGCGGTGAGTGTTTCTGGGGTGAAGTATTTTCGGGCTAGACCTGATTGGTTGGTGGCGATGGCGATTGTATACCCTGCTTGAGTGAGGGTGGCGATGGCGTTAATACTTCCGGGTAGTGGGTTCCATTCTTCTGGGGATTTTATGTAGTCGTCGGAGTCGTAGTTGATGACGCCGTCCCGGTCTAGGATGATTAGCTGTTGGTTCATAGGTGGTTTTTTCCTAGTGAGGGAGAATCTAAAAGTTTTAAGAATAGTTTGATGGTTATAGATTAGGAGGTTGGAATTGTAGCGGATCTATAAGTACGTAAAGTATGTCATATGTTATTCCAGAAAGCGCAAAAACTGCATCCCTGCAGGCTTGACTGCGGCGTCCTTGCCGCAGACATTTCTGGAATAACATATGACATACTTTACTCATTGCGAGCGTTTGGATTTATTGGGGTAGGTAGAATATAGTACCCACCAATTTGGCCGCTGGATTTTTTGTATAGTTTTACTGCAATACTGAAATATCTGCGATTTTCAAAAACAGTTGATGAAGTTGTTGAAGTAAAGCTAGGCGGTTATTTTTAACAGCTTCGTCTTCTACATTAACCATTACGTTATCAAAGAAGGCGTCAACGGGTTCTTTAAGCTCTGCAAGTGATGCCAACATGTTGTTGTAGTTGGGTTGGGAGCTATTTGCGTTATTACTATTGCTAAACTCTGCAGCTTTTTCAGCAATGATTGATGCAAGTAACTTTTCTTCATCGACGTTAAACAGCGCTTCCGATATTACTGGAAGTGGTGCCTTGTCTTCACGTTTGTTTAAGATGTTACCTACACGTTTATTTGCTGCAGCAAGAGCTTCGGATGCGGGTAATTCTTTAAAGGATTTTACGGCTTGGATTCGTTGATAAAAATCTAGTGGTGCAGTGGTATGAATACCAAGTACCGCTTTGATAATATCCGTGCTAACACCTTCTTCTTGGAACCATGCCATATATCGACCCTGCAAAAAGCCGAGGTAGTCTTTTTTGACATCGGTGTTGCTGAGTCTGTTACCGTAGAGTGATGCAGATTGTTCGAATAAATCTACAAGATCGAGTGGTAGTTCTTTGCCAATGATAATGCGAAGAACACCTAGGGCGGCCCGACGTAGGGCATAGGGATCTTTGTCACCCGTTGGTTTTTTTCCGATACCGAGGATACCAACAAGACTGTCGATTTTGTCGGCAATTGCCACGGATGCACCGGTTAATGAGGTGGGTAGTACGTCGCCGGAAAATCTTGGTTGGTATTGTTCGTTAAGTGCCAAACCAACTTCTTCTGGTTCTTGATCGTTGTTGGCGTAGTAGGTTCCCATGATGCCTTGTAGGTCAGGGAACTCTCCTACCATTTCTGTGGATAGATCGGCTTTACACAAAAGTCCGGCTCTTTCTGCCCAGGCTGAATTGCCGCCGATTTTTTCAGCAATGGTTTTGGCGAGCTGGCTAACGCGTTCAGATTTTTCTAGCAAGGTGCCAAGTTGGGCTTCGAATACAACTTTAGCTAATGGTTCGTTATGTTGTTCTAAGGTTTTCTTTTTGTCGGTTTCAAAAAAGAAACGGGCGTCTGCTAGTCGTGGACGTATTACACGTTCATTACCTTCGATAACCTGGATAGGGTCGTTGCTTTTGATATTGGCGACGGTAATAAAGTGAGGCAATATTTTTCCATTATCATCAAGGATGGGGAAATATTTTTGATGTTCTTGCATTGCACTGATAAGTGCTTCTTGAGGTACCTGTAAAAAGGAGTCTTCAAAATTACCCATTAGTGGTACAGGCCATTCAACTAAGCCAGTAACTTCATCGAGCAGGTCAGCATCGATGGATGCTTTTCCTGATGATGTTTTTGCTATGGTTTCAACACCCTCTTTGATTTGATTCTGGCGAAGGTTGTAGTCGGCAATAACAAAACGTTCGCTGAGTTGTTGTTCGTATTTTTCTGCAGATTCAATCGTGAAATTTTCAGGGCTGTGGAATCGGTGTCCCCTACTTTGGTTACTGGCTGTTTTTCCTAGGATGTTACAATCCAAAATGTTATTTCCAAATAACACCACTAACCAGTGAACAGGTCGAACAAATGCGTCTTTGTGTGCACCCCATGTCATTCTTTTGGGAATGGGAAGTTTGTTAAGAGATTGTTCGATAATACTCGGAACTAGTTCGGCAGTTTGTTTGCCTGCTTGAGTGGAACGATAGATTAACCAAGCACCTTTTTTAGTTTCTAAGGTTTCTAGTTCATCAAACGAGACACCACAAGAGCGCGCAAAACCTTCGGCCGCTTTACTTGGGTTTCCTTCTGCATCACGTGCTGCTTTTACCGCTGGACCTTTACGTTCTACAGACTTATCTTGTTGCTGTTCAACAAGGCCGGTAACTTTTACGGCGAGACGACGAGGTGTTGCATAAGGTGTTATTGCATCAAAGGTTAAACTGTGATGATCAAGGCCTGATCTAATGCCGTCAGAAAATGCTAGCATGAGTTTTTTTAATGCCTTTGGAGGAAGCTCTTCTGTTCCGAGTTCGATGAGTAAATCGTTACATCGTATGCTTTCGTTACTGGCTGACATGGTGATCTCTATTCGTTGTGTGGACTTGAGTTGACCTCGACGTTGAATCGTGGGAATTTGTCGAGTGTAATATCGAGTCGGTCAATTATTTCGCAGTGTTTTTTTCTGCATCTGCCGCTAGTTTTTCCAGAACGTTGGTTCGTAGGGGTTCTGGTGCAAGCGGGAATCCTAATTTATGGCGTGCCTCAAAGTAGGTTTCGGCAACAGCACGGGATAAACTGCGAACACGTAAAATATAACGTTGTCGTTCGGTAACGGAAATAGCGTGACGAGCATCCAATAGATTAAAGACATGGGATGCCTTTAATACATATTCGTAAGCGGGTAATGGAAGTTGTTGTTCTATTAATTTCTGGCTTTCTTTCTCGTAGTCATCAAATGCGGTAAACAGCATTTCAGTGTTGGCGTGCTCAAAGTTAAAGGTCGACATTTCAACTTCATTTTGATGGAAAACATCACCATAGGTAACGGTACCAAAAGGGCCTTTTGCCCATACCAAATCATAGATACTATCAACACCTTGTAGGTACATTGCGATGCGTTCTAAACCGTAGGTGATTTCACCAGTAACGGGGTAACAATCCAACCCTCCCACTTGCTGGAAGTAGGTAAACTGAGTGACTTCCATGCCGTTTAACCACACTTCCCAACCTAGCCCCCAAGCCCCCAACGTTGGAGATTCCCAGTTATCTTCAACAAAACGGATATCATGGGTTAATGGATCAATACCCAATTGGCGCAATGAGTCCAAATATAATTCTTGGATATTATCAGGTGATGGTTTGAGCATTACCTGAAATTGGTAATAATGTTGTAGTCGGTTAGGGTTTTCACCGTAACGGCCATCGGTAGGTCGACGGCATGGTTGAACGTATGCAGCACTCCAGGTTTCAGGTCCGATTGACCGTAAAAAAGTAGCGGGATGAAAGGTTCCTGCTCCAACTTCTAGGTCTAGCGGTTGAGTAATGACGCAGCCTTGTTTTGCCCAATACGTTTGAAGGGCAAAAATTAAACCTTGGAAGGTAGAAACATCAATATCTTGAGAGTTATCGCTCATAGTCATTCGTTATCCGACGAGGTGTTCAAATCATGCATGATATGCTATTGGTTCGATTGTGATATGCACAGAAAAGCCAATAGCAAAACGCGATATTATACCTGCTGCTAGTGGCCTTATATAGAGTCTACAAGCAAGAATTGGAAGTTATAGCGATACGTTGAAGGGGGTATTTGCGCTAATAGCCATATTCTTAGGTCTACTGAATAGTTACTATTATGGATGGAATTTTTAGTTTCAGTGTATGTAGGTAAGTACTCACTAAATTACTGCAGCTAGAGGGGAATTGTCAATGTAACTTTCGCTCCAGAAAGGTTGTTGCTTAGTTGAATTGAACCGGTGAGATCTGCTTCTTGATGAGATTGAATCAGCTTATTAGCAAAGAAGAGACCAAGCCCTGTAGATTGAGATTCAATGGAAATGGATCCTTGAGAGAAATCACCTTCTAATAACTCCTCGGGAAACCCCGGACCATTATCCTCAATGAACAAATAGAGGTATTGATCATCTTCTGTGGCCGAGAGTTTAATGTTTTTGGCACCGGCTTTAATGCTGTTATAAATGCAGGTATCAAGAATGATAAATAAAATACTGTTATCAAAAAAGCCACTGACATCTTCATCACAATCAAGAGTGAATTGTAAATTGTGTGCAGCAACCGTATAACTGTGTCTCGCTATGACCTCTTCTAAGAATTCTACTGCAAAATGCTGATCTACATTGACACAGAAATCATCGCTTAAGGATTTGTAACTGGCTAATACTCGAACCAGCTCGTTACCAACAAATTGAGATTCACTTTTAATTCGCTGTACTTGTAGTTGTTGTTTGTTGGATAAATCAATATCGGATAGAACATCATCCAATTCACCAAACATTAACCCCAATCGATTTTTTATTTCATGGATGGAGGCCGCAAGAAGCTCGCCTCTAATATCATTATTAGGCATCGCCGGTAATCTCTTCCCATTGAAATTTAAGTTGTTCAAGTGTTGGGTGACGAGGATCTGATTCTGGAAGGGATTCTAATTTCTTAAAGAGTTCATCACATTTTTGTGTTAAATGACGATCAGGTCGGCCTTTCTTAAACCGGCCGATGATAGATTTTAGAACACCCAGATAAATATCTTCATCGGCGTCTTTGAACGTGCATGCTCTTAAGTATAGATCTAATGCATCTTCGACATCTTCACGTAATAATAAATCCTCACCACGTTCTTTGACTAAAGCTAGGCGTTCATCTGGGCGGTTGTTTAGGAAAACTTCAATAATTTGAAAGTACTTAACTTGTAAACGTTTATTGCCGGCGATATCCGTTAATACCTGTTTGCCGTAGGTCATGGCATTATCTTCAGTTTCGAATTGAAGTTTTGTATTAAATATATCCAATCTATCATCCAGTGAAAGGTTGGCGGTCATTTCCATAACGGTATCTGCTACACGGTATGCAAGTTTACCCTCTTCTTCTTTTCCGGAGTTAATCAGTGTTTCGGCTTCTACTAATGAACATTTTAAGGATAAGATGGTAGTGAGTTCAAAATCTTTTTGATTTTTGGTTGTAAAGATTTTGCTAAACCAATAAACACCTCAGGTGTTTTAAAACAAGAGTTTTGCCCTAGCGCTACAGCTTTTCGGCAGGACTTCCACATTATTTCAATATCACCATTTTTTTCAGCAACTCGTGCAAGTGCCTGCTGTCTTCTAACGGATTTTGGTGACTGAGCAATAGCTTCCATTAATACTTTTTGTGCCGCTTTATATTTTCCCTGTTCTTCTAAAGATTTAGCTAGCCAATCTTGCGCTTCAACATATTTAGCTTTGGTTTTTGCCAAACTTTCTAATAAATTTTGAGCTTGTTCGTATTCTTTACAGAAGAAATGAACTTTAGCCATGCCCAAGATGGCCCAAGCGACCCGTTTTATTCCTAATACCGTTTCATAGATATCTTTGGCTTCTTCGAATCGCCCTTCTTTAATCAGTATTTTTCCTTTGATGCGGTACGCTGGCAAAGCAAATTTAGGGCGCTCCATCGCTAGTCGATTACAGGAATTAAGAGCGTCTTCTATATTTTCGTCATCAAGAGCAACGTTAATATCTTTATATATATCTTTGGTACGAATAATACGAACAAGACGGGTTTTAAGTAATTCCAAAGTAACGGGTTTTGCAATATAACCATCGGGTTCAAACTCTAAGGCACCCATAACCATATCTTGGGTTTGTGCAGCGGTAACCATAATAAAAACAGAGGATGGTTTTACCAAGTTATTAAAACGCACTTCTTCCAATATTTGCTGACCGTCTTTTCCTCGTCCCAGTTCATAGTCCGAGAAAACAAGGTCGTAAGTATTGTTACGAAGTTTCTTTAATGCATCTTCGCCGTTATTAACACTTTCGGTGTGTTGTACACCAATTGCACTTAACATGGACTTCATGGATGAACGCATTTCTGCCAAATCTTCTATGATCAGCACATTCATCTTGTGATAGGGAATTAACTTTAACGCCATGCGTGTCTCACAACAAAATCCAAATTACAGAAAAAACCATCTATATTCCTAAGTTTAGGAGTTTCTGACGAGGTTTCCAGTTGTTGTGAATGTGAGTTGGGATTTAGCTTAGTTGGGTTTTTGCGCAATTAAACTGGAAAGATCTCGATTACCTTGAGAAAGGTCGCCTTGATTGCTTAATTGATGGAATATTAGCGTGTCTAAGGCATCAAATAAATCGAGTAACTCATTGTTTTTAAGTAAGAATTTTGGGTTTGATGGTCCGTTTGAAGATTGTTTTTGCTGGTGGAAGGTTTGGTAAAACAGTAGCCCTCCTGGAGCCAAAGCTTCTATCATAGCGTGACAAAGGTCACGGTGGAGATAACAGGAAACAACAATAACGTCGAACTTGCCTTGAGAGATTGGGGTGGCATTTGTTGAATTGGCGGTAGAGGTAAGTATGGGATGTTTTTCCACATCTTGGCAATTAGCGGTAAGACCTGGCACATTTCGGTCGTTAAGCTGTTCGATGGCGACATCGGAAATATCTATCGCTTGAGTACTCAGACCGCGGTTTGCCAGAAAAATAGCATTACCACCGGTTCCACATGCGATGTCTATGGCTGAGCCATGAGTGGGTAGAAGGTAGTGATATTGTGATAACAGGGAACAAGGTTGGGGAAGGTTTGACGGTGTATCGCCGTCGAGCCCTTTGTTTTTGTATATGTGATTCCACTTTTCCTGTTGTGATCGTTTGGTCATGATATTTACGTTTAAAAATTGAGTTCTTCTGCGAGGCGTGATGCCTGCTGAGATAGGAATGTATCGATTTCTTGTTGCCGTTTAGGGCTGGGTTGGTGTTGTTGGGTATAATAGACCATTTCATTGGCCAACTGTGTTGCGCGGAATTTATCAATCGTATTTGTTGTGTGTTCGGCGATAGTAAATAAAGCTAACGCGGCCATGGCATATTGGGTTTGGTGTTGCTCAGAGTGGTAGGCATTACCCCATAACTGGGTTTCGAGCATTTTCTGATGGTTATTTTTGTGATCGATAGTGCTGCGAGTAAAACCATTGTCCCATGCCTGTTGTAGGTTGAGGCCTGAAAATGGGTTTTCTATTCTCGTTGCTACTTTTCCTAGGTGAGTGGTGGAAAGGAATTCTTGGCAACCTAGGTTATAGGCTATTTGTTCGGCTTGTTCGTGGCGTTGTAATTGTTGCGCGCTGTTTTCTTCTTCAAGGTTAGCGAGCATCATCTGAGTAGTTGCATCAGATACCCTAATTGCACGTTGGCTGCTGTGCTCAATTTGCATTTCAAGCAGGTCACTGGAGGATTCTATTGTTGAATATAACGGGTGTAAGTCTTCCGTTGTGCTAAATAGTGCTAGGTCTTGGTGGGGTGCTAGGTTCATAAGGCTATATTTTTAGAATCAGTCAAGCGTGAATTGAGAGTGTGGAGTCTATTGTATTGATTAACCGCAAAAAATCTATGATCTGTTGCTAAGTGTTGGGAACATAGCGGTGTGATTATTTTGTCGGAACCCGCTTCGGGAGCGAAGCGAGTGTGTTGATCCATTGATGAATTAAGGCACTGTCCAATTAAGGTGCTGTCTAATTAATAGTCAAAACAACCTTGCCCGTTGTGTTATTGGATTCAATTAGGGTAAATGCTTTTTCAGCTTCCGTGATAGGAAAGTGTGTATCGATAATAGGTTTGAGTTGTCCTGTTTCAAAGAGAGGCCAGACTTTTTCTGAAAGTTCTGCAATCAGGTGAGATTTATAATTGTCGTCTCGGCTTCTTAATGTGGATCCTATTACGCTTAGGCGTTTGACTAGTAGGCGTCCTAGGTCAATGGTGGATTTACGTCCAGCCATTATACCAATCATGACCATTCGACCGTCGGTATTGAGGCATCGAATATTATTTTCAAAGGAGTCTCCGCCAACCGGGTCTAAGATAACATTAACCCCTTTTCCGTGGGTCCAGGTTTTGATGTGTTCTTGAATATTGTCGTTGTGACGGTTAATTCCATCCGTTGCACCGAGTGAGCGACAGTAGTCGAGTTTTTCATCGGAGCCAACGGTGACGTAAATATTGTGCCCAAATTGGTGGCAGAGTTGTATGGCAGCGGTGCCAACACCGCTAGCCCCTGCATGACATAAGACACTTTCATTCGGTTGCAAGTTGGCTTCCATAAAAATGTTTAGCCAAGCCGTGGCAAATACTTCGGGCAGCGCGGCGGCTTGTTCAAAGCTGAATCCGCTAGGTATTGGGAGTACGTGGCTTGCGGCACAGACAACGGTTTCGGCGTAACCTCCTCCGGCAAGTAGTGCGCAGACTTTGTCACCGATTTTCCATTGGGTGACGTTTGTGCCAATGGAGGATATTTCTCCGGCACATTCTAGGCCTAGGATGTTGCTGGCTCCTGGTGGTGCTGGGTAGACTCCTTTGCGTTGCATGATATCGGCGCGGTTGACGGCGGTGGCTTTGACGTTGATGGCGACTTGGTTTGGTTGTAGTGGTGTGGTGTCGAGTGGGTTTTTGGTGTTTTGCCAGATTAGGTAGTTGTCGTCGGTGATGGTGATGGCTTTCATTGGGGGGGACCTATAATTGTTTCGTGTTGCTTTTTAGTGTGTTACGGATCTCTGAGTTCGTGCAGTATTTGATTCATGATTTCAGAAATCGCAGCTAGTACATCCCTGTATGCTTTCTTCGGCGTCCTTGCCTCAGATATTTCTGAAATCATGAATCAAATACTGCACTACTAGCAAGATTTAGAAAATATTTTGAGTAGTTAGAAGGTTTTAACCTTTGAATATGTGTGTCATGTACACCTTTACTGCTTGATCTTAATATCTTGTTTTAATAATTCTTCGCTATCTTTTAATATTTCGTAGCGGTCCCTTTCAAGCTCTGCGTAACGGACCCAGCGGTTGGCGAGTTCTTGGGTGTCGTTAAAGGTGCTGGCGCGGGTGAAGCTGTTGATGGCGTCTTCAAATTGGTGTTTTTGTAAGTAGGTTTGGCCAAGTAACACCCAGGCGCGTTGTTCTCTGCTGGAAAGGTGTTTATCCAGTGCTTGGGTGAATGCTTTGGCGGCTTCGTCCCAGCGGGCGAGTTGGTAGTAGGTGGTGGCGAGTTGGTAGTAGGTTTCGGCGTCGTTGGATAATTTGGCGGACTGCTTTAATGGGGGAATGGCTTTTTCAAACTCTTGTGCGGCGCGTAGGCAGTTGGATAATAATTTTAGGTTACGGCTGTTGGTTTTAATGATTTTTTCGTTGAGACCTTTTTGCATGACTTTTGCGGCTTTGTAGGGGACACCTTGTGCATAAAATAATGTGGTTAATGCTAGTAATAAACGCTCGTCGTTGAGGTGCCCTTTTTTGTAGGCGAGTTCCATTACGGCGAGTTGTTCTTTTTGTTTATCTAATGTGGCGTATGCACTGGCTAAGCTAAGCATGTAATCTTTTGTGGGGAAAATTCGCACCATCCATTTTAGGATGGATAGGCGATGCTTTTCTAGCCCGAGTTTATCTAAGCTAGATTGTAGTAAAACCATCCACTGCTCTTTGGGGTTGAGACTTTTTCTATCCACTATATCGAGGGCTTTGTTAATACTGTCTACGACCTGTTGATGATTTTCTAGGTAGTAATAGGCCTGTGCTTGTAAGGCATAGGCTTCTGCGTTGGGCGTTTTGGTAAGTGAAAACCAGCGTTCCAAATTTTTAATAACCTGTGGATATTGTTTACTAAAAAAATACAGTTGTGCGATGTTGTAGTAGGTTTTTGTTTTGAGTGCTTTGGGATAATTTACTTGTGTTAATAATTTCTCGTAGGATGAAATGGCTTCATCAATATTATCTAATCCATAATATATGGAGGCATACTGATTCCACATCATGGCTTTTTCATAGCTGTTTAGTGATGTAGTATTTTTGAGTTTATCTAAAATAGAGAGTGCTTTTTTTGAGTCCTTATTTTCGAAGGCACGTTGGGATATGGATAATAATTTATAGGTGTTTTCGCGAATGGTTGGGACTTTTTTATAGCTTTCGGCAAAGGTTGGTGTAGATAACAGAAAATTTAATATGAGTAATACCAATAAAGTAAGAATACATATTATTGAGGTGGGAAAATATTTTTGGTCTGATTGGACTATTTGAAATGATGTTATGTGTATGTCCATTATTTAGCTAACCGAAACGTAATCTTATTGCGAACACCGGCAACTGAAATAGGTTCGCCGTTTACGATACGCGGTTTATAACGAAATTTTAGCACTGCATTTTTTGCTACATCACTAAATACGCCGTTGGGTTCTTCCGCAACAATATGTGGATTTGTTACGGTGCCTAAAGGGGTGACGGTAAATTCAACAATAACCCAACCTTCAACGTCATTAATTAGTGCCCTTCGAGGATATTGTGGTGCAACACGAACGATCGGTAGATAGTCCCCTTCCCCCGAGCCGATGCCAAACCCTGAATCGATATTTATCGTGGGTTGAATGGGAATAGAAGGCAAATCGAAGGTTTGTAAACTGACCTGAGGTGATTCACCAGCGGAAATACTGGGCTGTGGTGGCGCTTCTTGTGGTTTTGGTGGCTTGATGGGTTTGATTTGTTGAATGGCTAAGGTGTTCTCACGTTTTTCTCGGATAAAACTCACGGCGGTATAGTTTTGATCATCCACTAAGACGTAACGGCCAGAGGATATGAGGGATTGCATTAAAATAAATAAACCAAAGGTTATCATTAATGCAATGGGGGCGGCGTAGGTTAAACGAGAAAACATCAGTGCTCCCCTACTGTTTCCGAGTGGCAATAGCGATGTTATAAACGCCTGCTTCTCGGGCTGCGTCCATGATTTTCACTAATTTGTCATTGGTGGACCGTTTGTCTGCTTGGATCACAACAGAGCCTTGAGGGTTTTGAGCATGCATACGTTCAATAACAGCTCGAATTGAGCGTGAGTCAATGCGTCGTTTGTCGATCCAAATTTCATCGTTGGCGCTGATGGCGATAAGTATATTGGCGCGCTCTTTGGTAACCGCGGTTGATGCTTCGGGCCGGTTAACATCGATTCCCGATTCTTTAACAAAGGAGGCGGTAACAATAAAAAATATCAACATAATAAACACCACATCAATCATAGGGGTGATATCAATATTGGATTCTTCTTCTTGATGAATGCGTGGAAATAGTTTTCTCATCGTATTTTGTTATCCACTACTCTGTTGTAAGGTTCAGGTTGTTAAATGTAGGTTGTCATGTGTACGTTGCTATTTATCCGTAAGAATATTGGTAAGGTGCTGATTGATTTTATTGGCCTTTTTGTTGAGAAAGTTAACAGCAATTAACCCCGATAATGCACTGACTAATCCAGCCAAGGTGGATATAATCGCTTTGGAAAACCCAGAAGCGATTGAACGGATATTCTCAGATTCGCCTTGGGTTAGTGCTTCGAATACCTCAATCATACCGGATACTGTTCCAAGCAAACCTAATAAAGGGCATAACATTACTAAAGTGCGTATCGTAGGTAATGCAAAATTCGTTTTAATACAGATATGAGAAACCAGTCGTTGCCGAATTTGTTGGGCGTACCATGAGTGATGATCTTTTCGGGCATTCCAATTATTAGAGGCCAGTTGTTCAATAATTAGGAACCACATTACCCAGGTGAGAAACCCTATACTCAATAATACATAACCACCGGCTTCGAGAAATTCTCGAACCGATTGTAATGCTTCAATGAGCCAACCCATGTTACTGGTGCTCCTTTTCCGCTTGTTCTGCGATCATACCCGCACTTTGTTCTTCTAAAATCATTAATAGGCGTTTGCTTCGGCTACTGACAATGGTATGAAACAACACTATTGGAATAGCGACACTTAGCCCCATCACCGTAGTGACCAATGCTTGAGAGATACCTCCGGCCATTAATTTTGGGTCACCCGTACCAAACAAAGTAATTGCTTGGAAGGTGTTGATCATTCCCGTTACTGTGCCAAGAAGCCCGAGTAAGGGTGAGACAACAGAAATGATTTTTAGAAATGTGAGAAAACGCTCTAACGGTGCTCGCTCTTTTAAGATTGCCTCACCTAGTTTTAACTCTAATGTATCCGTGTCTACTGAGGCGTTGTCTTGGTAGACTTTAAATATTCTACCGAGGGGGTTTTTTATATCTGGAGAGACGTTGTTTATTTGCGAGGTAATACGACGGCTAATAACGGTGAGATAACCAAAACGTTCAATGATAATTAGAAAACCCAATGCACCTAAACCGAGAATAAAATAACCAACGATTCCACCCTGCTCTATTCGATCGGATAGTTCAGGGGTCTGCACCATGGCTTCAAGAATCGCCCCTCGTGTGGGGTCAATCCCAAAACTGGATAAATCATCTTCAGATGAACGTAAAGACAGTGCCGACAATCCAAAATGGCCAGAGGGTTGCTTGTTATATTCGATGATTTTTTTGGTTTCTGGAATATATTGAAGGTAGTTGCCGTAACTGACAAGGTTAAAGGCTCCTATACGAATGATTTCTTGATCAGACTCAATACCATCAGTATTAATAATTTTAGTCGTAAAGCGAGAGACTTTTCCCGTTTCGATGATTTCTCGTTGTAGCTCATACCAGAGTTGTTCCATTTCTTTGATAGAAGGTAATGTTGAGCTGTTGGCAACTTTCTGAGATAACTCCGTTAGGAATAAGGAGCGTCCAGGGTATTCTGCGGAAATGATTGAGTTGTCGATCTGTGCGGCTGCTGATCCGGCTGTAGTTTGTAAATGGCTGAATAAATCCTTTAGCGTTCCGAGGCGGTCGTTTAGTCGAGATTGTAATACGGTAACGGATTCAGAATTTTTATCGTAGGTCTTTTCTAATTTGATACTGATCTTCTCTAGATTTTTTCTTTCTTTTATTGCATTTTTATAAAGTCGTTTTTGCTGATTTTTATTATTTAGGAATCTTGCCTCTCGTTTTCGGTGTTCTTTGGCTTCGACAACACGGCCTTCTTTTACCATTTGCAGTAAATCGTCGACACTTCCGGCAATTGCCCAGCTATTCTGGCTGAATGATACGGTGAATAGAATACTTAATAACGTAGCAAAAAGCCTGCTTGTATTGGTATTTATTGTCATTAGAATTTTGCCTCCACAGTGGATGGCGTTGGTACGGGTATTTTTATAAGGTTAGGTGCGGTTTGTTTTTTTGCCATTTTTAAACCAACACGAATATCTCGTCGGTATCGGTCATCGAGCTCTTCCCACTGTTGTTGCTTTTGATTCCACACTCCTTGGCGGTTGCCATCTAACGTTTGAAATAACAATGAAACTCTCCCTACTCTTAAAAAATCAACCTCTTGTGATTTTTCTCCCAAGATGACGGACCCTTTGTAGGATTCAATGGTACTTCCGTATTCATTTTCAATGTTGAAGGCTTCAAGTACCTGTCGAAATTTCTCTGCGCTAGAAACATCAGCTCGTTCCATGGCATTACGAAGGAATTGAATACGTTCTCTACGCTCTTCTAGCAGAAAGGGTAAATCCAAATCAATAAACTGTTCTAAACCCTGAATCATCCGAAGTAACAGTGGGGATATTTGCCGTTCAATTAGAGCAATGTCTTTTAGTGATTGGCTAAGTTCGATGATTTTGACATTTTGAGCGTAGATTTGTTTTTTTAACTGCAGGTTGTAAATATTGAGGTCTTCAATACGTTTTGATTCAAGTTGAAAATTGGAGAATAATTGTTGAGACTCATCACTGAGGTTATCGATTCTTTGTTGTGATGATTTGGCAAGACTGTTGTTCTTTGATGCTTTGTTGACAAGTGAATCTACGACATCGGCATGAGTTATTTTTGATATGAATAGGAGTGAAATTCCAAGGGCTAACATTAGCGCAAACTGCTGTACTCGTTTGCCCTGAATATTTAATGGAGGTGAATTATCCAGTGTTCTTCCTATAGGTATCGCCGTTGACGTCATGAATTTTCAGCCATAATGATGTGATATTTTATTGTTAATGTGGATTGTTATTTTTTCGTTGCCAAATCTTGCCTGTTTTGCTCACTGTTACGAGTACAACTATTTAATGTACTCGTAACAGTGAGCATGCTTAATAGACACTCATCAACTATTTGCCAGTTATGCCGTTAAATACAAGGGTTTTCCTGTGCTGTTTTATCTTTTTGTAAAGCCTCTTGGGATAACATCCATTGATAGATGCTACCACCGAGCTTCTGCCCGGTTACTTGAGCTGAGACAGCAACGGCAGCTTTAAGTGCGCTTAGTTGAATGCCGGTGTCAAAACCAGCTTCCTCTAACATATACACTAAGTCTTCTGTTGCTACATTGCCCGATGCGCCGGGGGCAAATGGGCAGCCACCCAACCCGCCGATTGAGCTATCAAAACGGCGTACGCCTAAGGTGATTCCTGCCCAAGCCATCGCTAGCGCCTGACCTCGAGTATCATGAAGATGAAGGTTAAAACGCTCTGCCCCGTATTGTTGTACTAAAGGTGTGAGAATATCAATGATTTGCTGTGGATTTCCACCTCCGACGGTATCAGAAATGGATATTTCGTCGGCACCGGTAGCAATCATCTTTTCTGTTAACCCTAAGGTTATATCAACAGGGGTTTTACCATCATAAGGACAAACGCAGGCACCGGATATGTAGACTCGAGTGCTGATGCCGTCTTGTTTGGCTTGAGCCACAATTTGCTGGCAGACGGATGCGGCTTTTTCTGTGGTCATATTGAGGTTTTTAAGATTAAAAGTATCGGTCGAGGCCACTACGACACCGATAGAAGTTACGCCATTTTCTTTTGCCCGCTCATAACCTTTCATATTTGGGACAAGTACGGATACGTTTACATTGGCATTATCACTGGATTGAGTTAGATCCTTTAGGCCTGAAAGAACGTCAACTGCATCAGCCATTTGAGGAACGAGTTTGGGGTGCACAAAACTAGTGGCTTCTAGGTGGCTCACTCCGGCGTCAATTAGGGCTTTTGCCATTGTTAATTTTTGGGCGGTGGCGATAAGCTTAGGTTGATTTTGTAAGCCGTCTCTTAGGCCAACTTCTGTGATAATAACCTTGTTTGACATCTTTATTACCTTTATGAACGTGTGAGAATGATTTAGAGGGTATTCTGTTACATTCTACTGGCGTGTAAAGACGCATTATACGTCAATATGGAGTAATGTAGGTTTTATGAAATAGACTTTTACGGATAAGTTATTAGTTATTTGTTTATAACAATTTAACGTGTTTTTAAGAGCGTACCAAGTACATCCGTGCACCCAATACGGAGCAATTAGTAAGATCTATCGTTCTGCTGATCAGTATTGTTTGTTCATTTTTATTAACTCTTTTCGGAGATCATCATGAGTGATGTAGTAATACTCGATGCAAGCGAACGTGAATTGTTTCGCGATACCTTAAAAAAATTCCTTAAAAACGAAGTGGCTCCTTATTATGAGCAATGGGAAAAAGATGAAATATTTCCCCGTGAATTATGGAATAAGATGGGAGAAAACGGGTTTCTTTGTGTTGATGTTCCTGAAGAATATGGTGGTTATGGGGCTGACTTTCAACTCTCCGCGATTGTTGTAGAGGAGCTTGCTCGTGCAGGTTATGGTGCGATATGTACCAGTGTTTCTGTGCACTCTGATATTGTAGCCCCTTATATTACGCATTTAGGAACCGAAGAGCAGAAACAATATTGGCTGCCCAAATTAGTCTCCGGTGAAGCGGTGGGTGCTATAGCAATGACTGAGCCAGGAGCGGGTTCTGATCTTCAGGCAATGCGTACTTCAGCCGTTAAAAATGGTGATGGATATACCGTTAATGGCAGTAAAACATTTATTACCAATGGTCAGCATTGCGACTTGGTGATTGTTGCTGCAAAAACAGATCTGACAAAAGGCTCAAAAGGTATTTCGCTTTTTACGGTTGATTGTGCCTTAGACGGTTTCAACCGAGGTCGTAATTTAGAAAAAATGGGGCTACATTCTGGGGATACTTCTGAGTTGTTTTTTGAAGATATGAAAGTTACCAGTGATCAGGTGTTGGGAGGTTTAGGTGAAGGTTTTGTGTGTTTGATGAAGGAATTGCCCCGCGAACGGCTAGTTCTTGCGGTTGGGGCAATAGCTGCCTGTGATGGCATGATGGACTGGACGGTTGAATACGTAACTGAACGAAATGCGTTTGGTACTACGTTGTCGAGTTTTCAAAATACACGGTTTAAACTAGCAGAAGTCAAAACTCAAATTGAAGTGAACCGTGCCTATGTATCGCAGTGTAATGATAAATATCAGCGGGCTGAATTGTCTGCGGTTGAAGCATCGATGGTAAAGTTGTCTACCACGGAGTTACAGTGCAAAGTGGCGGATGAGTGTTTGCAGTTATTTGGTGGTTACGGTTATATGACGGAATACCCAATTTCGCGAGCGTTTGTTGATGCGCGTGTACAACGCATTTATGGTGGTACGTCTGAGATTATGAAAGAAATTATTGCACGGGACATTGTTGGACGATAAGAGCTTAGTAAGTCTTCAAAATTGCGCATAATGTCCAGTGTTATCCGAGCGCATGTTAACATCATGTTTTAACAACACGTTAAATACATTTTTTAACATGCTGTAATCGGGGGAATTCCGCTGATGCACTTTTGCGAGTTTTCCCGTTTTCTAAAGCAGATTTAATATTGTTTTCTGTTTGTTGATGAATCTCACTATGGGTGATAATTTGTTCGGCATGTTGTCGTGGAATAATGGCGCAGCCGTCGCTATCAGCAATGATCAAGTCACCCGGATTTACGGTAACGGTGCCCCATATTCCATCAAGGGAAATGGGAACCTCAAAGTCGGTAAAGCTAAAAAATTTATGAGCGTTAATGGGCGTTTTGTATTTGTAATAAATTGGAAGTTTTAACGCTAGAAATTCCACATCATCTCGAATGCCCCCATCTACGATAAAACCGATGGCACCATTATTTTTCATGCTGGTGGCCATGTTGTCACCAATTAATGCACCCTTTTGACAGTTATTTGAGTCAATCACAACAATTCCCCCAGGATAAACACTGTCATCCAGCCCAAAGGTGGTTTTTGCATCATCTCCGGCATCGACGCGCCCTTTTGCACATATTGCGGGGCCAATAAGCCGTTCATTAAGGCCTAAGGAGAGAAAGCTAGGGGCCAATACTTGCAACTCTAACCCCATAGCGACCATCACATCGGCAACAACCGCTGCCTCTATGGAATTAAGCCGGTCTATCTGTGTTTGTGTGCTGTCCGTGATCATCAAAAATGTCGCCCCTGCAAAAAGCGTTTGCTTGAAATGTAAAGTTAACATACCATAATAAATATACAACTGATATATCAGTTGCGCTTAAGTGAAAAAACCAAACTGAGAGATTATGGCGTGGATGAGAAACTACCCAGTGAAATTATTGATTCATTGATAACAATGGGCTTTATGCATGAGGGGGAGGTTATTGATTACCAAGTATTAACGGGAGGTATTGCCTCAGATATTTGGCGTATTGATATCTACCCAACTGAAGACGGTGGTTGTACCGTGGCAGATGAGAAGCACAAGACCCTGTGCATAAAAAGAGCATTGTCACAGCTAAAGGTAAAACAGACCTGGGAAGTTTCCACTGATCGTAATGCTTATGAAGTGCTTTGGTTTCAAACGGTGGCTGAGTATTTTTCACATGATGTCGTTCCTTGCATATTGGCTCATGATAAAAAACGTGGCGTATTTGCGATGGATTTTTTACCGCCTGAGAATTATCCCGTTTGGAAAAATCAATTACGTGATGGTGATGTGAACCCTTTAACAGCAAAATTAATAGCCTCATATCTTGGAAAAATTCATCAACGTAGTGCCCTGCCATCCCAGAGGGCCAAACTTATCCAGCAATTTGATACTTTACATTTGTTTTACCAAATACGTATTGAGCCCTATTTTTTAGCAACAGCGAAAAAACACCCAGATCTTAACAATAGAATTGAAAACTTAGCTAACACATTGGCGAGGACCCAAACCGCATTGGTCCATGGCGATATTAGCCCAAAGAATATTTTGGTTGGAGAAGCAGGTCCCATTATTTTGGATGCTGAGTGTGCAGTGTATGGAGATCCAGCCTTTGATATCGCCTTTTTGTTGAATCATTTGTTATTAAAATCCGTTTGGCGACCGTTGTTAGTAGATCAGCTACTTCAAAGTTTTACGGTTGCCTATGATGCTTATTTACTCCATGTTGATTGGGAAGACATCTCAACATTTGAAGAAAGAGCGTGTGCATTTTTAGGTGTATTTTTATTGGCGAGGATTGATGGGAAATCCCCTGTGGAATATATAACGGAAGAAAAAGATAAGGCATTTGTTCGAAGTATTGGTAGAACGATTTTGGAGGAAAAATTATTAAAATTCTCAGAAATAGGAGCATTGTGGAAAAACAAACATAAAGGTGAGAATTAATATTTGCTTCGTAAAATTACTAATATTTATCCACAGGGGAAAGCACTTATCCACAAAGTTGTTCCTTATCCACAAGGTTATTCAACAATTTAGTAGAGACCAACGGTTTAGTAGAGCCTAGAGCGTTAATGGAGATGAATTAAAATGAAAAATAATTTTTCGATAAAAAAAATTAAAGGTCGGCGTATATGGGATAGCCGAGGGCGTCCAACGGTTGAAACAGAAGTGTTATTACATAACGGTGGTTTTGGCCGAGCTATTGCTCCCGCTGGTGCATCTACAGGGACAGGTGAAGCGGTTGATCTTCGGGATAATAAGAAAGCGTTTGCTGGTTATGGTGTGAGTAACGCGGTGGCAAATGTTAATGGAGAAATTGCTGACGTTTTATTGGGTTTAAATGCTTTTGATCAGGAAAATATAGATCAATGTTTAGTTAATCTTGATGGGACAGAAAATCGTGGTCGTCTTGGCGGTAATGCGATGATTGCAACTTCTATGGCGGTTGCCCATGCCGCAGCCAATGGTGAGAAAAAACCGTTATGGCAATACTTGCGAGACAAAGAAACACATTTGTCGAAAAAGATTGTATTACCTTTACCGGAAATACAAATTTTTGGTGGTGGTGCTCATGCGGAAGGTCATTTAGATTTGCAGGATTTTATGGTAATGCCTTATGGCGCCACTACGTTTAGTGACGCGATGGAGTGGGTAGCTGAAATCTATTTGGCTGCGGGTTCGATTATGGATGCGCAAGGAAAACGTTTTGGTGTAGCAGATGAAGGTGGTTATTGGCCGGTCTTTAGTAGCAACGAGGAGGCGATTGAAACCTTGGTACAAAGTATTGAGTTAGCAGGGTTTTCCACAGACAATCAGGTAGGTATATCATTGGATATTGCAGCAACTCAGCTGTTTTCAAATGGCGGCTACTTTTTGAAATCTGAGAAACGTACATAGGACTACCCTATTGTTGCGATAGAAGATCCTTTTGTTGAAGATGACTTACTTAATCATGCAAAACTCTTAACGGCTATTAATACTGATGTGGATAAAAATATTGAGTTGGTTGGTGATGATCTACTGGTAACCAATGTAAAAAATATTGCTGCTGCCAAAGCGGAAAATTCCTGTAATACGTTACTATGTAAACCTAATCAAGCGGGAACGTTATCGGAAGCAAAGTTGGCGTTTGAAGCGGCAAAAGAAAATGGTTGGAATACGATTGTTTCTGCGCGCTCTGGTGAAACTGAGGATGTGACTATTGTACACCTATCTCTGGGATGGGGTATTGAGCAGCTAAAAGTGGGTTCTTTTGCTCGGTCAGAAAGAATGGCGAAGTGGAATGAGGTGATCCGGTTGGAAGATCGACTAGGGTCGGATGCGGTATATGCCGGTGGAAAACCCTTAGGTAGGTAGTTCTGTTGATAAGGTGTTGGTTTAATGTTCTTTCTTGGTCGTGATGTATTAGTAATGCCCTTTCAGAAATCGCAAAAGATTGCATCCCTGCATGCTCGACTGCGGCTTCCGTGCCGCAGACGTTTCTGAAAGGGCATTACTAATACATCACTTACTCGTTAAACTTATAAACCTGCCAATATCGTAAAGTAGGAATGGAATAGTATGAGTAAAGTTGAAGAAGCCTATTCTTTAATTGAAGAAAAGATTATCACCATGGAATTGGCCCCTGGTGAGTTGTTGTCTGAAAATGAATTGGCTAAAGAGCTAGGGCTGGGCAGAACACCGGTCCGTGAAGCGTTGCAACGATTAGTTCGTCAATATCTGGTGGAGGTAATGCCAAGACGTGGTATCCGTGTGACTGAAATTGATATCAAGGTTCAGATGCGGTTAATTGAAGTACGTTCTGTGTTAGAGCAGTTACAGGCAAAACTGGCGGCAAAAAGGGCGACTAGCGATCAGAGAAGTAGGTTTGTTGACATTGCAATGGAGATGGAATTGGCTGCAAAGCAGCAGGATTATCTAAACTTTGTTCGGTTGGATAATGAATACAATACCTTGATGTCTGATGCTTGTGATAATGAGTTTGCGGGTGCAATGTTAAATCAATTACATGGTTTATCGCGTCGGTTTTGGCATCGACACCACCAGTTGATGGATGACTTGCCGGAAACTGCCCGCTTACATGCTCAAGTAGCAAACGCTATATCAAAGGGTGATGAGGCATTGGCGGAGCAAGCGGCAAAAGAGCATATGGATTATATCAGTACGTTTACAAAAGCAACGTTAGAGTTGTAGTGCTTTGAATGTAAATTAGGACAAAATTATGAAAGTGTTATTTCATTACAATGCTGGCCCTGTATTAAAGAAACAATTGGAAGCCTTAAAATATCAAGGTCTTAATATCGTTTGTTGCCCTGAAGGACCGGAAAAACCCTTTATGGATGAGCTAAAAGATGCCGAGGTTATTTGGCATGTACTTCACCCATTAACCAGAGAAATTATTGAACAGGCGCCAAAATTAAAATTAATACAAAAAATTGGTGTAGGTACTAATACCATTGATTTAGATGCGGCAAAAGAAAAAGGTATTGTTGTTTGCAATATGCCAGGTACTAATTCTCAAGCAACCGCAGAGATGACGTTGTTGTTAATGATGGCAGCGTTACGGCGTTTACTTATTATGGATAAGACGTGCCGTAGTGGACAATGGCGTATTACTAAAGAGACGGAAGAGCAGTTATTTGAAATAAAGGGTAAAACCATTGGTTTAGTTGGGTTTGGTGGTATTCCGAAAATACTAGCGCCAATATTGGAGGCAATGGGTGCCAATGTTGTTTACACCGCGACAAAAGAAAAATGTGATGTTAAATATTCGTACCTTTCGTTGGATGAGTTACTGAAACAGTCTGATATTGTGTCATTACATGCAGCATTAACAACTGACACGGAAAAGATGATTAACAACAAGGCTCTTGCACTAATGAAAGATGGTGCAATTTTGGTGAATGCTGGGCGTGGCGCATTGATTGATGAAGCTGCTGTTTATAACGCCTTAGTGTCAGGAAAGCTGGGCGCAGCGGGTTTTGATGTTTTTACACAGGAGCCCGTTAACGAAGACAACCCCTTACTAACATTGAATAACGTTGTATTGTCGCCACATTTGGGCTGGTTAACAACAGAAACGTTGGATCGGAGTGTTGATGTGGCAACGAAAAATAGTATTGCAATACGAGATGATTCACCCTTGGTATTTCGTGTAGTGTAAACAGCAAAAACCACATCCGATACGCTTTCTTCGGGGAGCCAGTCCCAGGAAGAAAGCGAGTGTACTAAGCCGATCGTAACGACTGCTGTTTTCCATCAAGATCCATGCGTTGCCATACTTCATTAACACTCATGGGTTTGAAGTTAGGTTTGGCAAACTCTTGTTGGCATAACTGATAGATAGCGCGGTTGTAGGGGGCATCAACATTATATTTGTCTGCCATTGCTAACAAGTAACCGTTGATACCTTCCAACTCGTTATCACTTCGACCGTTTTGAATAATATCTTGGGCCATACTACTCACAACCATCTTTTTGACATTTTTTTCAAATAATTTACGGGTTAAGAATTGTGGTAACCGAGCACTGGTACCCATTAAAAACCAGCTTGGGATATCCCCTACTTTACATTCTTTATGGCCAGAAGCTTTAACAATATTGACCCCTTCAAAGGTTAGTTGGCTAAGGATTGTCTGAAATTTTGAAGCGTTATCGATATCTCTATAACCCAAGCCCATTAATGTGGTAAATGAGTTGGTGAGATTTACAATCATTTTTGATAATGCAGCATCCTGAAAATGGTCACTTGCGATTGCTTCAACACCTTGATTAAAAATGTCGGCTACTATTGTTACTTCAGATTTTAAGCTGTTATCTGGAGTGCCAAAAATAAAGGGTCCTTTGGCTTGATACCCTACGACACCGGGTTCATCTAACCACGCGTTAAAGCTGATGATGCCGTAGACAACGTTAGAGAAATACTTGGGCAATATTTGTTGATTCTCAACACCGTTTTGTAATCCAACTACAATGGTATTTTTTGCACAGTCTTCACCATAGGCACTGACAATAGCCTTTGATAGGCCCTCTAAACTGTAGTTTTTCACACACAATAAAATAACGTCGGGTGTTGGGCAGTGGGCGAAGCTTTCTACCGTTTTTATTGAGCATTTCTCCCCTTTGTCTTCATTGTGTTGAAGGTAAGAGAAAATGCCATTTTTATTGATGGCTTCAAGAGTTTCCCCTTGATCTAGCACATAAAATTTATTGTGATTCGGAGAAATCCAGGAAGCAATAGTTGCCCCTACTGCTCCCGCACCAACTAATAAAACCGTTTTTTGTTTGATGGATGTGTTTGTCGTTGACATGTGGTGGCCTATTTTATCCGGTGAATGCAAAGGGGGCTTGATAATTCTCATTCGGTAAATCAAAGCACGCATTCATATGTGCCGCGTAACGGAACTGAAACGGTTGAGGTTCAATATTGAGGTTTCGTAACATATCGCCGTAAGGCCCTTTTCCGATCGTTAATACACCAGGGTCATCACCACCGGTTTTCCACAATCTATCCATGTGTTTGGTGACATTAAAATTGGCTTTAAATTGAGTGGGGCTTTGCAGTAGCTTATTGTTGAGTTTGGAATAAATGTTGGACTGGACATCAAAGGCGGTGTTTTTTCCTGAGGTTGGCACAGAGAGGCTGAAATATTCGTTGCCTTGCTCGTCAGTAGCGATGGTTTTTGAGGTGCTATTGTTGGCGCCACCATTTACTTTAATATCAATAGTATCCACCACTTTAGGTAGTCCCCAAATATCGTTGCCACGAATCCTGTTCTCTAATGAGGTGACGGGCATGTGAAACACATAATATCCAAATTTCTTAAACAGGCCGTCCATTATCATCGGCAGTACGGGTACATTAATGGTGGGGTCGATCATTACGGGAATGGTCATGGCAATTTCGTTGTAGGGGGCAACGCCACGGACCTTTTGGTATTCGTAACATGAGAAAGTTACGAGCGCCCTGCCCTTTGGCATAGCAACGGGTTTCATTTTGGGGTGTGGCAACATGGCTTGGGCTTTGTCGTAGTCACAGAGAAATACGCCGATTGCACAGGTTACGTCGGATAATTTGAGGGGCTGTTTGTTATTACGCAGGGTGAACTGTTGGAAGAACTCGTCGGAGAAGTCTGCTTCGTTGGGGAGTAGGCCTGGTTCGATGATGTTGTTGGGCTTCATGTTGAGGTTTTCCAGCAGTTAGTAAGTAGCGGATCTCCTAGACCGCACTTTATTTGGCGCATTAGTTCAGAAATCGCAGTAAATACATCCATGTAAGCTTTCTTCGGCGTCCTTGCCTCAGAAATTTCTGAACTAATGCGCCAAATAAAGTGCTATTAGCGAGATTTGTAGATCCGCTGAATAGGTATAATTATTTGCGTTGGACTTGCCTTTATTGTGTCGAGTAACCCTTTGCGAGTGAATAGTAAAAATAACCTAACGGGCAATTTCGATGGTTAAACGTATATGAATAGTTCAGTTCTGCTTGATGAGTTTATTAGTCATTTGTATCGTGCTGCTCCTAGTGTGCAGCCGGATCAGTACCGTGTTTGGGCACTGGAGCAGTTATCTCGGGTGATTGATTTTGATGCTGCGTTTTGGGGTACGGGTAATCAGGCGGCTATTCGGTTTCATTATGTGAGCCATTTGGGGTTGGATGAGCATTATGCGACCCGTTTGGAAGAAACCATGGAGATGAACCCAATCCGTGATGGTGTGCTTAATAATTTAGGTAAACCGGTGGATATGTCGGATGTGATTTCTGATGAGGCGTTTTATCAGTCTGATTTGTACCGCGAGATGTTTCAGCCTTATGGCATTGAGCGTATTTTGGCTTCAGGTCATGTGGATATGAACACGGGGTTGTATACCCTGCTTAGCCTTTATCGGTTTGATCGTGAGCATGTGTTTACGGATGAGGAACGTCAATTACAACAACACCTTATCTATCATTTGGTATCGGCTGTGTCCCATGCGTTTTTTCTGCATTTACGGGTGGGTAATCGGTTACAGGAGACTGAGGATCAATCTGCTTCGGCCATTTGTGATCAGCAGGGGTGTTTTCATGAGGTGCAGCCACGTTTTGTTGCATTGTTGAATGAGCACTTTCCCGATCGGCAAATGTCTACCCTGCCTTTTGCGTTGAAACTTCAGTCTTCTATTTACCGTGTTGAATTGAATAACTTATCCATAGAGATAAAGCCCCTTGGGGATTTGGTTATGGTGAGTTTACGCCCTTTAGGGCCGTTGGATTTATTAAGTGAACGGGAGAAGCAGATTGTCAGGTTGGTGTGTAAGGGGCTGACCTTTAAGGAGGTTGCCAAATCGTTGGACTTAGCTCCTTCTACGATTTCAAACCATTTGTATCGAGTGTATGACAAATTAGGCATTTCTAGTCGTACAGAATTGGCGAAGTTAGTGGACAATGACTAGATTTTGTCGGTTTTTAGGGGAGTTTGAATATTTACTTACAAAGTCTTTTGATTGAATTGGTGTATTTTGAGGGTCTTTTAGGGGTTTATTGATCAAAAAAGGAGGTGACTCATTAGTCTCTCTCTTTTTGGAGAATATGTCGCTAAAAGGATACAAAACTTCAACGATCGTCAACTAGCATAACGCCTAGTCTTTGCATACTCTATAGGCGTAAAGTAGTAAGCAAAGTAGTAAGAGCGTACAGATCTCAAAGGGGCTCGAGAGGGTGAGGTGTGTATTATGTTCTTTTTCAGAGTGTATCTTGAAGTGAATAATCTCCAGGTTTGATTCCTGTTGTGATGTTGCTTCTAGGATAAGGGCTAATAAATGATTCCTATAAAAAAAGGCTTTGAAGCCGATATTGATTACAACTATCAGAGAATGTACGTCTCTGGCATGATGCAGTTGATTTCCCATATGTTAAAAGCGGGAAGCCAGGTGGATGATGTGATTAAGGCAGAAGTTGCTGAAATACCGGAAGGTTTTGTGTTTCGCATGTGTGTGATGCCGGGTGAATTAAGTTTAACGATGCAAAAGCAGAATGGTGCTTTGATTAACTTGACGGATTATGCGGATAAACCCGATCTCACCATGAGTTTTAAGCACGTGACGTTTGCGTTTTTGGTGTTTAGTTTTCAAGAGCATACGGCACAAGCCTATGCAAATGAGCGATTGGTTATTGATGGTGATTTACCGATGTCGATGAAGGTGGTTCGTTGTTTAAATCGCTTACAGGCCGTTATTCTTCCAAAGGTTGTTGCGAGAAAAGCCGTAAAAACCTATCCGGATTTAGAGTTTATTCAAAAAATCCAAATGACGACCAAAACCTACAGTCAATTCCTTCTTAATCTAGTAAAAGAGCGTTAATCATGGCGAATGAATATTACGAATTTTTCTGTCCTGTAAAAATGGTGGCAGGATTTAAAGCATTAGAACATATCCCTTTTGAATTAAGCTCACACGATGCATCTCGCCCGCTGATTATTACGGATCGTGGAGTACGTGGTGTTGGTTTGGTTGATATCGTTCTCAAAGCGCTCGAAGCAGCGGATATGCAAGCAACTGATATCTTTGATGATGTTCCGCCAGACTCTTCAATGATTACTGTTGCGGCAATAGCGGCGCTTTATCGTGAAAAAGAATGTGATTCCATTTTAGCCATTGGTGGTGGATCGGTTATTGATACGGCAAAGGGTGTTAATATTCTTGTTTCTGAAGGTGGTGATGACCTTCGTGCCTATTCAGGCACCGGCGTTGTTAAGCGCCCTCTTAACCCGTTTTTTGTGATTCCAACAACAGCGGGTACAGGATCAGAAACAACTAATGTTTCAGTGATTAAAGATGATAAAACAGGTGCGAAGGTACCTTTTGTTTCTCCATTTTTACTTCCTGATGCGGCCATTCTTGATCCTAGAATGACATTAAGTTTGCCACCAAAAATTACTGCAGCAACAGGAATGGATGCGTTAACCCACGCGGTTGAATCGTTTACGGGTTTGGCAAAAAACCCTATCAGTGATGCATATGCCGCTGCGGCAATGAAAAAGATCACAACTCACTTGCCGGAAGTACTAAAGAATCCCAGTGATGCCGCAGGTCGTTTGCAACTTGCCGAAGCCTCTACCATGGCAGGGATTGCTTTCTCAAACTCGATGGTAGGTATGGTACATTCATTGGGCCATAGTGTAGGTGCTAAGTGCCATGTACCTCACGGTTTGTGCATGAGTATTTTGATGCCTCATGTATTGGAATTTAACTTATCAGAAAGTAGTGAAAATATTGGTGAGTTGTTATTACATATCGCGGGTTCAGAAGTTTATGCTGCCACTCCGGTTGCCGAACGCCCTGCAAAAGCGATTGCTACAATTATTGCTCTTAAAGAAGAGATGTATGCGTTGTGTGAATTGCCGCGTAAATTATCTGAAACTGGTAGCGTGAAGGAGTCGGATTTGGAAGACATCGCTCGTATGGCGTTGGATGATGGTTCAATGATGTTGAACCCTATTGACGCTACATTCGAACAAGCATTAGCGGTGTTAAAGAAAGCGTTCTAATGGCTACATATGTTAGCGACTAGTATACAGTCGCTAACATATGGACAATTAAGCAAATAAAAAAGGCGATGTATAACTTTGAATATCAAAGCTGTCATCGCCTTTTATATTTGCTCGTACTTGCTATTACGTAAATGGGATTAAGGTTTTAGTATTAACCTGCTTGCTGTCTTGGCGCATCAATTGCTCCACCGAAGACTTGGCGTTCAGGAGTTGCTTCTTCTGCCTCACTAGCGGCACCGCTAAATGGGGATTGTGTTGCTGGCTGAGTTGAAGGGCTACTAGCGCTACTGTTTGCCCCTGAATCATCTGCCTCTGGCCTGCGTGGTTGCTCATTTCCTAGGTTACCGACTTGTTGATATGTCGATAACGCAGCAGAGTTGTTTGCTGATGGGGAGGATTGAGGCTCTTCAGGAGGAGGAGCTGAGGCTTCTACTGTATTATCTTCTGCTACTTGTTGACGATTCTCTGTCTGCCGTGTCTCAACGTTAGGTTGTTGATTTGTATCTCTATTTTCAGGAGGGGTTGCTTGAGGCTGTGGTGCAGTGGCACTGGCTTCTACAGCTGCTCTCTGTAATTGCTGCTCCGTTTGTGAGACGGCTTGGGTTGCTTGTTCTGGCTGAGGGGCTTGTTGATTGCTGGCAACCTGTGTTGCTTGAGAGGCAGACACGGAATTATCTTGATTATTGACCGGTTGTTCTTGCTGAGGTGCGGCACGTAGCTCGTTAACAGGCAGGCTGTTGCTATTTTGCGTTACAATAGCGGGCTGTTGAGAAGAGATGGCAACCATACAATACTCCAGGGAAATCCCTATGTTGACTCATATACGTTTCATGCTACGGCAATTGAACGGAAAACGTTAGCTGTTTTTGGTTGGTTTTTAGGCTGTTTGGGATTAAGAGACCCCGTCATTAGTGCTTTGTAGCGGTATCTAGGGTTGAATAATGCGATGTTTATTTATGAGTGAGCAATATGGAGTATGAGTTAACGGTTTGGACCGTATCTTTATTGGTGATCTCGGGTGTGTGTGCGGGGTTTATCAACACACTGGCTGGCGGAGGTAGCATGTTAACGTTGCCTGTACTGATGTTAATGGGAATGCCTGCCGATATTGCCAATGGCACAAACCGGTTAGCGGTGGTGCTTCAGTCGTTAACCGGTGTTCATGGGTTTAAGAAACATGGCTATTTAGAGACAGCAGATGTCATACCGGTGATGAAACCGATGTTAGCGGGAGCTTTTCTTGGTGCGTTGGTTGTGTCTTATATGCCACCGGATATTTTAAAACCAGTGTTGTTGATTACCATGATCGTTATGTCGGTTGTGATGATGTTTAGTGCCACCGCGGTATTTCCTAGCGATGATGAAAAGCCAAAAGCGTTGGCTGATGTGCGTTTTGGAGGTGTTGGGATATTTTTATGTGGATTGTACGGAGGAGCGATACAAGGCGGTGTCGGGTTTGTTTTGATCTTGTTTTTTTCTGGTGCGCTTCGTTATGGCATTTTACAGGCAAATGCATGGAAGATGGTCTGTACTTTAGGTTTTGGATTTTTATCGTTAGTCATATTTATTATTAGAGAACAGGTGGTGTGGATACCTGGGGCCATTTTATCGGTAGGTACTATTGTGGGTGTTTTATTGTCATTAAAATTTGCGATGAAGGTTAATCAGGAAGTATTAAAACGATTTGTGTTGGTCGTGATTGTCATTGTGTGTGGTGTTACGATTTTTGTGAATTAGGCTGCATCGATTAATCGATAGGGCTTTTTACATGATCACCGAGCTCTTCAATAACATGAAGGTAAATTTCAGTTGTGCGAATATCTGAGTGCCCCATGAGCGTTTGGATTTGACGCAAGTCGTATTTATTTTGTAGTAAACGGGTGGCAAAGCTGTGGCGAAAAGTATGGCAGCTGGCGTGTTTGTGTATGCAGCTGATGTTGATGGCGATTTTAACCTGTTTCTGTACAGAGCCTCTGTGAATATGATGCCGACGTTTTATGCCGGACCTGGGGTCTATACTGGGAAAATAAGAAGGAAATAAATATTGCCATTTTAGAGAATAACCTGAATTTGGATACTTCTTTTCCAGCATATTGGGTAAATAAACCGGCCCAGTTCCCTTTTCAATATCAAGAGCGAGTAGTTTTTCAGTAATAACAATCTGTTGTTCTAAATCTGCAATAATTGATTTTGGTAATAACGTTGTTCGATCTTTTGACCCTTTTCCATCACGAATTATGATGTACCCCATACCAAAATCGATGTCTTTGATACGAAGTCACACTGCTTCAGATATACGCAAACCACAACCATACATAAGTTTGCATATTAATCGATATTCATTTTCGAGATAATTGATAATATTCATTGCTTCATCATGACTGAAAACAGCGGGAACGCGAGTTGGTTTTTTAGAATAACGAAACTTTAGATTTTCAATGGGGTGATCTAAGAAACGAGTGTAAAGATAAATAAGTGAGTTTAGTACGGTGCGTTGAGTATTTGAGGAGGCATTTCCGTGCACACTTAAGTAGGTTAGATATTGCTCAATATGTTTGGCTTCAAGATTTTTTGGGTGTTGTTTGTTGTGGTATAAAATATACTGTTTCACCCAGGTTACATAGGTTTGTTCTGTGGCGTACGCTTTTCCATCCTTTCGGATAAATTCCCTAAATTGGTCTAGAAACTTAATTGGTTTTACCGGTATCGGTATTTTAATATCATCCATGATAAGACTGTCTTTTTATCCAGTGTGCATTGAATAATAAAGATAAATTTATTGGAAATCAACATAAGGATGAGCAGACCTAGTATCGACCTTTGAAGCACGATGTATAGAGCGCTAAGTTTGAGGTTTTGTATTTCTAGGCAGCGTATTCATAAAGCACTTCTGCTTACCGATGTTATTGATCATAGTGACCGCCGATAGCAAAAATATAAATTGAAGTTTCGTCAAATTTATATATCAGCCTGTCTCTTTGGGATATGCGTTTAGACCACAAACCAGATAAACTGTGTTTTAATTGTTCTGGTTTTCCTAGACCAGAGTTTGGGGTATCGGAACGGAGCATTTCTTTTAGAATTTTACATAATGCTTTATGTAGTTTCTTATCTTTTTCGCGCAGGGTTTCATAATCTTCCCAAGTTTTACCTTCAAATACCAAAGATCTCATTTAGCTGCTCATCCGTGGGCTTGTATCCAGAATCTTTAGTATGAGTTGATAGCGAACCCGAAATTTGTCGCATAAGTTCGCTATTTTGTAAAACATATAGGCTTTCTTGTTCTCGCTCCCAATCTTCAGCGCTCATGACGATAAAGTCCTCACCTGCTCGGCGCGTAACCTTTAAAGCGGTATGTTCGTTAGCGACTTTTTCTACAAGTTTTTTTAGATTGTCTCTAAATATATTAACACTTACGGTATCCATAAAAATTCTCAGTTGTACGGACTTCGGGTACTATTGTCGTGTTCTTATACTAATATGTCAACAAAATTGGCTTATGTGTGAAAAATGAACGTAGTTTTGTTTATGCTACGTTGTATTTACCGCTCTTTGAGAGAATGTTCTATAGGTATTTGAATTTAATGATAATATTTTGAATTTGGTAACTGCCGTAATCCGGGGATATGTAGAAGCGTAAATATTTTCACAGGCGCGGGAAACATCATATTTGATCTAACGCGTTGATTTAGTGATGGAAAAAAGTGATAGTTGGTTTTTATGAAATCATGATATGTAGAACGTAGTTTTGGTTACGCGTTCACATATACAGCTGTTACATTTATCACTCAGCATGTTGGAAATAAGGAAATCAAGGAATTTAGGGTGCGTACATGAATATCATTAGAAAGGAAATTCTTCGTTTAAAGGATTCCAAAACTGATAAAGTATATGAAGTTGAGGTTGTTGAAGGAAAAAACGAACACTTTGTTAACTTTCGTTATGGAAAAGCTGGGGGGAAGCTACGAGAAGGCACTAAAACTAAGAGCCGCGTTTCCAAGAAGAAAGCCCATAGTATATTCGATGCATTAGTTAAGGAAAAATTAAAGAAAGGCTATAAAGTTTGGGATGGTGAAGAGCCGAGTGAAGTAGAATCAATTGTCGCAGTCTTAAAAGAAACAAATGAAGTGTCAAAAAACACAGTAGTTAGTTCTGCATTAAAGGACTTAGAAGGTGGTGTTAATGATATTGTTTGTACTGTTTTAAAAGATCTTTTACCAGAAAAGAGCGTTATCTATCCCAACTTCGACGGAGGCTGGGTCGAGGGGACGGTAGCAGAAGAATACAAAGAACTTGTTGATTCAGTGGTTGTGAAGTCAGGTCTTGATTTAGCAATATCTAGTCTTAAGGTTGACGTAAATGATGAAAATATTCCTGAGGATGAACAGGAAATAAAAATTAGTTTTCAATATAGGGATAATGATTATGAGTGGTCATTTATGATGGATGACCAGAATACATATTTCAACGGAATATCAAAATGGATTTCCGATATTTCAAATGGTTCGTTTCTATATATAAGCGATGATGTTGGCTTATATGGTTTTTTTCTTTCAGAAAAGGCTATTGAAAAACTTAAAGAACTTGGTGTTAGTCCGTTGAGTATTTCACTGGGAAGTAACAAGGACAATATCGATTTGGTCGGTAAGCATATTTCTTTTGCAGTATTGAATGACCATGAAGATATCACCGAAGAATGGGTAGAAATACTAGAAATTTATGGGGCCTTCCCTCAAAAAGTTATTAATACAAAAACCGATTATGTTGTCTTTGGTGATCTTGACCAAAAGCCACTAGCTAAGCTGAATAATAATGAAGTGTTCGAACAAGCCAAAATGGAAGGCAAGGCTCTGTTATCATTTTGGACCTTACAAGAATTGGTTGGACAACTTGATTATTAAACTTAACCAGGTCAAGCTGTGTGCCATGAAACCACTTCGTCTTGGTGTACATAAGGTCTTTCACCCTGTCTCTGTAACGAGCCAATCAACCAGAATGGTAATACTTGTGCGCCTTTATGCCCATTTCGCTGGCGCTACATTCTTGCATAAATTCGCCCAAGTATTACCATCTGGTTATCAGGGGCGTTATGAGATTCAATAAATCAAGGGTTGATCATCGATAATGAATGTTGAAAATGCAATCGAAACTCATTATAGAAAGCTTACTGATAGCCTGAGTAATGAATATGAAGACCTATATGAGCCAATTAGTAACAAAAAGCTAAGGATTTTGTTTTCTACGCTACATACTAGACTGATTAATCTATTTGATTCAATGAATCAAAGGTTGCCGACAGCAGATGATTCCGCTCATTTCTGGGCCGATCCAAGTCGAGAACTAATTCAAGCTATTGAAATTATCGAAGCTTTAGAGCGATCTTTAAAAAGATCTGAATTTTCTTTTTCTATTAATGAATACTACAGAGAAAAACTCAATTTTTGTAAAACGTTCTTAAGTAAAAGTGGCGGTAGCTCAATACCGGCCAATACAGAAAAAATGGAGCTTTACTATACAATTCCCATATTCTCGCCACATAACTCAATAGTTATTGAGAATCAAAAAAACAGCTTAGATCTGCAGTTGATTGGAGAGGGATCATATGCACAGGTTTTCAAGTTTTTTGATAAGTTTTATCTAAAAACGTTTGCCTTGAAACGCGCAAAAAATGATTTAACCCCGAAGGAGTTAGAAAGATTTAAGCGGGAATATGATGAGATGAGAGGTCTAAATTCCCCATACGTTCTTGGAGTGTTTGGTTTCAATGAATTAAAAAAAGAATATGTAATGGAGTTTATGGATGTATCCCTGGATGAGTACATTTCAAAAAATAATACAAAATTATCCTTCCAGGAAAAAGTTAGATTGGGACTCCAGATTATTAGAGCATTCATATATATTCACTCTAAAAATATTTTGCATAGAGATATAAGCCCAAAGAATATTTTGATAAAAAAGTACGATGATGTAGTGGTTGTGAAAATAGCGGATTTCGGTCTAGTGAAAGTCATCGATAGCGATTTAACTTCGTTAAACACTGAGTTTAAGGGGTATTTTAATGATCCCGGTTTAGTAGTGGAAGGTTTTGATCAGTACGATGTTTTACATGAGACTTATGCTCTTACTCGTATTCTGTATTATGTATTAACCGGAAAAACTAGTACTAGCAAAGTTCCTGAGAATATGAGGGGCTTTATTGAAAAGGGTCTTAATAGCGATAAGCGCACCAGGTTTAAGGACATTAATGAGTTGGGTCAGGCCTTTCAGAATATCAAGCCTAATTGATTAGAGGTTGTTGATCTGTTAAGCATAGCAAACGGCTCCACTCACACGCCAAAATCTACGTTGCTTTTGGTTACTAATAATAGAATTATCAAAAAAACCATGTATTCTACAAAAATGTATTGTGCTGTTCAGTCAGGGCAAGCTACAAATATTAAGGTAATAGGGACATCGCGCAACTAGCATTACGCACTGCCCCTCTAACCAACCGATCAACGCGGAATGGTAGTACGTGTGCGCCTTTATGCCCATTACGCATTCGCTTCATTCTTGCATAAATTCGCCCAAGTACTACCATCCGGTTATCTGCGGGCGTTATTGCTCTTCAGTAACTTTTATTAAATCATTAAAAATATGCATAAATGTAAGGATATGGAATTAGTTAGTGCTTGGATTGATATTCAAGATGACCGTGTGAGCTAAATATAAGTCGCATTGCTACAGAGGAAGACCTCGAAGAAAATCATCACCTTGAAGAGATTGGAGAAACTATCGAGAGTGTTGTTATCAGCGTATCATTTTGCCCTTACTGCGGTGAAAATCTAATGGAAAAACAAGGCGACCATATTCCTCCATTTAGACACCATGATTATTCAAAGTGGTAATCACCAATAGTTAAGGTTAGACATTTTTCCAGAGTGGATTTGTCCTGTTTAGTCAGGGTAAACTACAAGGATTAAAGTACGGGTTGCGTCTCGCAACAAAACCTACCATCGCCTGTTTAACCAGGCGATGCACTGGAAATTTTACACTGGTGCCGGGCTTTGCTTCCGTTTCACTCTAGCAAAACCCAACCCCAGCGTAAATTTCCAGTGATCGGCAGCGTTAAAACTCTTGAGAGAGCGTGAATATAAATAGGGAAGTAGCATGGGCCAGAAAAGACCGAATATCTTAGATACAAATGATGCTCTAAGAGATGAGTATTGTGAAAAGTTCTATGAGTTCACAGTATCGGATCGTATGAATTTTCTTCAGAAGATATTAAGAGAGTCAAATGCCAAGTTTGAAGAAATAAAAAATATCACTGATGATAGTGAAATGAAAAAGTTTGTAGAGATGGACTTTTTCGATGATATGGATGAGCTTAAAGAAGAGTTATTTGAATGGGCTGGCTTCAATCAGTTTATTGATATGCTAGTTTATAAAAGTAAAGTGCTAGTTAGCGATGCAGAGGTGTTTAGGGAGCGCTTTACAATTAGTGAAGTGATTGATGTTTATCCTAATATTTGGTTAAGTGCGCTTAGTGTTAGCCAAATAAACCTTAGCAAGGACGATTTCACAATTACAGTAAATGGAGAAGTCCCTGTTCTTGATAGCAAGTTTGAAGATAATGACAGCATCGAAATCAAATTTAGCTACCAAGCTAAAGACTATGCATTCAAATATGAACGAGACTCAGTGTATCGTAATATGTTGGATTATAGAGTATTAGATCATATACAGGATTTCATAGAACAACAAAATATCGACTTATACTTTCTAACAACAGATTATGAATCACATAGCTTACAGTATCTTTTACCTTCATTAGCTGTGGAAGAGCTTGATAAATATAAAGAACGCCCGTATGTCGAATAAGTTTTAACAAGGGCGTGCAATCTGACATTCAAAACTGTCACTTTTTGTGCGGTGGAGCTGCACAAAAACCGCCATTTTTGCCTGCAGTTGACGCAGGCGTTATTGCTTTCTAGCGGCATCATTTAATGGTTGTCGTGAGTTGTTAACTGGTTGCAGTGCTCTGGTTTCCAGTCGGCAATGTTATCGCGGTATTTTGGGATATTGCGTTCAAAAAATGTCGTGGTTTAGAAGTATGATAGAGGTTAAGGAAATCAGTTTCGTTCTCGTCACTACTTATAAAGAACACTGATGATCTATAGTAACTACCTCGGCTCAACGGCTGGTGTGTCTCACGGAAAGAAGTTAGTATTAACGGATAAAACTAGGGGCGCGTCGTGCAACAAAAACCTAGTACTGCCCATCTAACTATGGGCAGCAGTCGGACAGTTTACTCCGGTGCCAAAAGGTGTTGTCGCTGCGCTGTAACACATTTTGCCCCCTCCATAAACTGCCGCTGTGCACAGGGCGTTAGCTGTAAACGAGTACATAGGAATATATGTTCAAATTTAAGAAGGAATTAGGCTGGTCTGAAGTAATTGCATTTGGTGCTCTTGTGATAAGCGCAGTTGCACTTTGGCAAGCATCCTCTTCAAATGATGGCCATATCGTTAAAGGCGGTGGCATTGTTACAACGGGAATTGTTGATGATGAAGAATGTTTATTCATAGCTAAAATCCCTATTGAATTTCACAATTCGGGTAAAACTGCAGTGTCATTGGATAGGTTCATCCCTGGAAACATAGATACAATTATTTTCTTAAAAGATAATAAGGTTTTAGATTCAAAAGACGTTGAAAAAGAACTTTATCTAAGCAATCAGCCAATGATTTCATATTTACCTATGTGGGTGAAATTAGTTAGGCAGGGGGTTCCATTTAACCCTGACAGTTATGCTCACATTGGATCTCTCATTCATCCTAACGAAAGTTACATTGCAAACCTTGTTTTATTGGCCAAAAACAATATCGACAGCCAGTCTCTATCAGACGGTGTAGGGATTTCATTTAGTGCTGAGTTTAGTAATGGGCAAAGTCTACCTTTAAACTCACATATTCAAGTTACTCAATTAGATGATGGGAAATGCCGGTGATCAACCCACAGCTAACAAGGCCAAGCAGCATCGCCCCTTCAGGGCTGGACCTCGCTATGTTCGGTCGCTGTTGGTAGCGTTATAACGAGAATTTATGGTTGATATTCTAAGTGCGATAATTTCGGTATTTATAGAGATAATCAGCGCTATAGCGTCAGCTGTTGCTGAATTATTTGTGGGATTGGCTGGTGTTTTTACCGAAGGTATCGGATTGCTTGATTTCGCGACTCTTGTACTGGTAGTGTTAATCGAAATTGTGATGTGGATTTTCCTCCTAATTAGAGAAATGATTCAATCCGTTATTAAGTTACGAAAACCTAAAAAGGTAAGTTGGCCGGTTATATGGAGGCCAACAAAGAAGGGAAGTGGTGTAGAAAAGCAGGATAAAGAGAAATAAGCGATGAGCCTCCTTTGTTGTGGCTGGATTTAAGCTTTTCACTCCGTTTTTCTAACAAGTAAAATGAACCCGAATTGAAAAACTGTGGCAATTTCATGATCCGCTTCGCTTATATCATAAAATCACCCCACTTTTTCAATCGGGTTATTGTTGGCGTTATGTATGAAGTCGAGAAAGTAAATGTCTCTACCATCTAAACTATATGAAGTCTTTGAACTTGATGAAGGATTAAGGCCTGGCATTTGTTTTGAAGGGCTCTCTAGTAATCAAGTAATTGAGGTTTATGCTCACATTAAAGAGAATATTGGCAAGCTTCCATCTGATTACACTGTATGGAGTAATAAGTTAGAGGCTGAAGTCGAGTTAAGCTCATTTAAAAATCCAGCTGTAGAGGTGACCACTGGAGAGATTTGTCAGTTTTGTCACTACATATCGGATTATTCTTACAAATCTAATCTAGTAACTAATGTTTCTATTTATGTGTTTTCAGATTCTCTAGAGATATTCTATGATGTGCGTGATATAAAATCTAAAAATGAAATTGAGCAGGTTCTAAATTTAGTTAAAAAGATTAGTTCCTTGTGTCCAAATAGTTCACCTTTCTTTGCAGAGGAGAACGGAACACCTAGAAAAGCAGAATACCAAGACTTATTAACAGAGTTAGTAACTGCATAACAAGGGCAGGAAATCTGACAGTGTTCAGTTCAATCAGTGTAAACTACTAGCATTAAAGTACGGGTTGCATCGTACAACAAAACTTACCATTGCCCTTTAACAAGGGCAATGCACTTGAAAAATACTCCGTTGGCCAATTGATGTTTTCATTTCATTACAACATAAATTGGCCAACTCCGCATTTTCAAGTGATTTGCGGCGTTAAAAAGTACATCATAAAATACAGGGAGTTATTATGAACGGTTTCAGAATATTAAGTATTATTATGTCGTCAATTGCATTTGTATTGTTTTCTGGTTTGTTGGTTCTGCCTGAGCCCATATTTCTACTATTTGGTATTGAAGGCAATGATTCGGCATACATCGTTGCGCGCCGAACAGCAATGCTGTTTTTAGGCCTAAGC
>MAAC01005993.1_pt1 | contig 41654 bp, 26 predicted proteins | sample 1115981 | NCBI WGS metagenome assembly MAAC01 (sample SAMN04961126, study PRJNA320927) | seawater metagenome | isolation source: sample BD02T64 sea water enriched with oil for 64 days | place: USA:Gulf of Mexico | collected 2013-07-27 | reverse complement strand
TGAGATGTTCTACAATCCAGTGAAACGTCATTCCCATACAGGGGGCGTGTCACCTGTGGCGTTTGAAAACGACTATTTTTCTAGGCTAGAAAGTGTCTAGTAAACTCTGGGAAGTCCAAGGTTTAGTTCTGTCAGTAACGTTTGATTCGAAAGATCTATTTCTCTTAACTGATGATTGACTAACTGCAGGTGCGTCAATTGATCGAGGTTGGCGAGATCGATACGCCTGAACCTACTGTTCTCGATGGTTAACTCTTGTAGATGATCCAACTGTTCAATTCCAGTGGGATCCCCTATGTTTGGATAAACCTCTTTATCACAGTTAAGAGTGATCATCTCAGAAACTTTCTGCCAGCCTTTTTTAGAAGCGTTAGCTCGTATACAGGCTTTCAATGTGGCATCTGTAAAAGCCAAGTCTACTATCTTATTTTCTCCGCGCTCAGAAGAGTTACAGCCCACTAGCGATAAAAAATACAAAGTAAAAAATAGCGATGTTACCAAGTGCTTGAATTCCATAAAACATACTTCCTGTTGGCTTAAGGGGGCTTTGTTTGACTAGTTAAAAGCCTGCTCTTATTTTTGTTTTCCGATTCGCTATTACTGTCTGTCACGAGATCCGACAAGTCTATCGTCTTCCTCAGAGGGGGGCATTGCGATAGTGTCAAGGCTTTTATCAATTCCTTGTTCAACGCGAAAAATCTGCCCATCGTTTGTCCCGATTATAGCTGTCTAAGTAAACGGCTCAAAGTGTTAAGTACCCTGCCCCACAGGTATGCCAAGAAGGATCGCCTAGATGATACCATCCACGCTATTGCTATTGATTCTACAGGACTCAAACGAGCATTGAAATTATGTGTCGCAGAGAAAGCAAACATAAATGCCAAGTTATAAAGTGAGTCTTTATTAAAAACCTGGACTGTGATTCACCCCATTGGGTGAGTGTATAGAGTTGATTTTTGATAAGCTCAGGTTATGCGTCGGAGTTTAAGCGGTAGTTCGGCCTATTAATCGTGCTGACCTGACTATAACGCTTCAAAAAATGACTCCCCATCAATGGTGTTACTACTCAAAATGATATTTTTTATTCTGATGGCTCTTGATTGCAAGAGTTGTAATCTAAGTGCTTCGTTGCTTTCGTATTCATCCATAGAAATAATGACCGCAACATGTTTACCGTTTTTGTTAAATTGCACTGGAGCCCGTTGGGATTTTAGTAACAGGTTGCCGAGTTGTGTTTTAGCTTCGTTAACTGAAAACACGTCCATTATCGTGTTCTCGCGTTAACATTGTTCGATTCGAACGATTTGTTCATAACGGATGAGTCACACCTTTAGAGTCAAAAATCAACCTACCATAAGTGATTAATCCTCAGTGAAGCAACATGAAGTGAGGCTTTTTCTGAGGGGGGGTAGAAAATGGGGTCTCTATAGGTATGATAGCGAAGGTAGCAGTGTTGCGTATCGATTAACTGGCGAAGGGTAAGGGTATCATCATCGCCTAATTAAGAGGGCGCGGTAAGGTGACATTTTTGGTTTTCTTTGAGTAGGCGTTGGAAAACATCTTCGTCTTGAGGGGTGCTGTAGCCGGGAGGAGGTAGCATACGGGTTATTTAGCGGGCGGGTGGGCTAGTATTTAAGAGAGGGATTATATCGTATTGCTTTAGGAAAAGACCAGTGATTGAGGCGGGCAGTATCAGAGATGTGGCAGGAAAATACGTAAATTGTGTGCTATTATCTCGCTAGTTACCGTTTAAGGATGGAGTCTTTCCTCTCGTATGTTCAAAACCCTTGTTTCTTTACCTCGTTACCAAAAACGCATCGTTTCGGTCATTTCAGACTCAATAGCGCTTCTTGTTGCACTTTGGGCCTCTATTAGTTTGCGCCTTGAGACGTTATATGTACCTGAAAATGCACTGGTAGTTACTTCCTTTGTGTTTACTTGGATGTTTACAATTTTGGTATTCATCCGAACGGGCCTGTATCGGGCGGTGATTCGTTACCTATCCAATCATGCTTTAATTGCAGTAGTGAGCGGGGTTACTCTCTCTGCGCTGGCTTACTCTGCCTCTAGTTTCTTCTTAAAAGCGCCTATTCCACGCTCATCTCCAGTGATTTACTGGGGACTTGCGTTGCTGTTTGTAGGTGGCTCTCGTATGTTAGTACGATCCTATGTGCGCGGTATGAACCGTAAGCAAAAAGAGCGAGTTATTATTTACGGCGCAGGGACGTCAGGTGTGCAGTTGGCCAATGCGTTATTTCAAGGGGATGAATATCAACCTATAGCGTATGTCGATGATAGCCGAGCGTTGCAGGGCAGTGTTATGCAGGGGTTGCGAATCCATAGCCCTGCTAATTTACCGAATTTGATCGAAAAGCACGGTATTAATACTTTGTTACTAGCGACAGGGAACACCTCTCATGCGCAGCGTGCATTGATTTTGACCTATTTGGAACCGTTGCCTATCAAGGTGCAAACAATACCGCCTATGGCAGATATTCTCAGTGGTCGTGAGAAGATCGAAGAAATTAAGAATATCGATATTGAGGATTTATTGGGCCGAGACCTTGTTGCACCCGATAATGACCTGTTAGATGAATTCATTAAACGAAAAGTTGTGATGGTTACAGGTGCAGGCGGCTCTATCGGTTCTGAATTATGCCGGCAGATACTGCAACATAACCCAAAAGTGTTAGTGTTGTTTGATGTTTCTGAATTTGGCCTGTATAAAATACATACAGAGCTAGATTGTTACATCAAAAATAGCGAATTGGGTATTGAGCTAAAGCCCATTGTTGGTTCTGTTCAAGGTGAGCAGCGTTTGGAGGCAGTCATGTCTTCGTTCTCTGTGCAAACGGTTTATCACGCAGCAGCATATAAGCATGTGCCCTTGGTTGAACATAACGTGGTGGAAGGGGTGCGCAATAATGTCTTTGGTACTTGGTATGCGGCAGAGGCTGCGATCAAAGCGAATGTAGAAACGTTTGTTTTGATCTCAACTGATAAGGCCGTTCGCCCCTCGAATGTGATGGGTGCCAGTAAGCGAATGGCAGAAATGGTGTTGCAAGGCCTCTCTAAGCGACAATCGACAACTCGCTTCTGTATGGTTCGATTTGGTAATGTGTTGGGTTCTTCGGGTTCAGTAGTTCCCTTGTTTCGTAAGCAAATTGAAGCAGGTGGTCCTGTGACCGTGACCACCCCTGATATCACGCGTTATTTTATGACGATTCCTGAAGCGGCTCAATTGGTGTTACAAGCAGGAACCATGGGCAAAGGCGGGGAAGTCTTTGTGCTTGACATGGGGGCTCGGGTTAAAATAGCAGACTTGGCCAAGAAAATGGTGCACTTGATGGGTTTGGAAGTGAAAGGTGAACATAACCCGGATGGTGATATTGAAATAGCGTTCACGGGATTGCGCCCTGGTGAAAAATTGTATGAAGAATTATTGATTGGTAATAATCCATTTGGCACTGATCATCCTCGAATTATGAAAGACAGTGAAGTATCAATGGATTGGGTTGATGTGCAAAAGGTATTGATTGAGTTGGATCGCGCTTCTTTAGTGTTTGATTGCGATAAAGTGCGCGATATTTTGATGGCTACGCCATTGGGCTATTGCCCCACCAACAGTATTGATGATTTGGTGTGGCAGCAGGAGCAAGCCGATATTAATGCGGCGGAAAATATTGCCCGTATTGATAAGGCTATCGTTGCTTAACATTTGCAAGTGAATGGTCTGAGTTTGTCCAGAAAGAACTCGATGTGTTGAGTTAACACGCTGAATAGTTACGTTTTTTTTTGAATATTGCGTGCAATTATTCTTTGAATCATGCAAGATTTGCGCTCTATAGAAAGGCACATGGATGAGTCCGATTTCTTTTGTTATTTCTCTATCTTTGTGGCTCCTTTTTTGTAAAATCTTTTGAGCAACACGTGATAATAGTTTGGCTTATTTGATTTAGTTTGATACTTGCCGCCTAAAAATTTTAGTGTTGGCTCCTCCCCAATATTCCAGATATGAAAAGGAGTACATGTGAATATCGTTACGATTTCTAGTGCCTTCAAAAAAAGAATAAATCACTTACGCTTTGCCTTAATAATGTTGATTGCCGTCTTATCAACATACGCTACTGCAGATATGCTCAGCGTCTCTTATCCAGTAACAACAGCAACTGAGAGCGGTACTCATCCCAATATAAAATTCAGTTTTGAACGGCTTTCGGACCCTATTCGCCCAGTCACAAAATATGTCGTGGAGTGGTATCCTGCAGGGTACCCTGGTTGGTCGATGGAGCAATCAGCTTCGATGGCGACCAATCCATATATTTGGATTATGGGTTATGCGGCTGCAAATTCGGAATATAAGGCTCAGGTTATTGCTTACGACAGTGGGAATGTGGAAATAGGACGCACTAATCTATTCACATTTAAGGGTGAAAATAATCGTACCCTTACTTTTAACACGACAATGGCCTATACCGGTGCTCAGGTCTCGCCAGAGCCAACTGCAATCATGCAAGTTTCAGATGGTGGCCCAACTCGCTGCGTCCCTATGAGCCCCTCTACAGAGTGTGAAATTAGTGTTGATATTCAACACAGCAATGCGTTGGATGGTGCGACTCTCTATAAAGATGAAGAGACGTGGAGTTCTCTTGGTCTATCAACAGGAACCTCTACAGAGCATTGGACATTAGATCTATCCGCTGAAGAAGGTGGCGCTCATTATAGCGTTAGAGCTGAGTATGAAGGAGCGTTAATTGAAATAGCGTCTTTGGATCTAGTTAAAGCAGATTCTAGTTATCAGCTTACGTATATTGAAGCAGAGTGTGTGTTTGCAGCAAATGATGATGCTTGTGAACCAGAGCTTGCTTGGGATGTTCCGCAAAGTGATGTTTGTATTTTCAAAAACGGAGAGAATTTCTTCTGTTTGCCTGATGGGTTTATCCAGGGCTCGTCGTCGAACATTGACACAAGCGAGATCGCTTTGTACACACTTAGAGATAACCAAACCAATGAGTTGCTGGCGCAAGTAACGACTTACCCACTAAATATAGCTTCTTCTACACCTTGTTTTAATGTGACACCGGATGCAAATGCATTATCTCAAACACTAATTTTGTTTAAAGAGGAAAGTGGCCTTCCAGGTGTAGAGTTGGCCAGTTATCAGCAGCCCGATGGCGAGATCTGTTGGGGTGATCACGGTTGGGCAAGTGAACAAGCAACCGATAAGCCATTGGAGATCAACCAAACGTATTACTGGCAAGTTAAGATAGAGAATGAAGGTACGCCAGCCGCTTATTCTGAAATGAACAGGTTAATTACCCGACCGAACATTGTAATGGTTTATGCGGACGACTTAGGTTGGAATGATGTAAATACTGGGTTGGGAAATACGACAGACACAATTAATATCAATACGCCAAAGATCAAAGAGCTTGCGGATCAAGGTGTCGTGTTTAGCAATGCGTACGCTAACGCAGCAAATTGCTCACCAAGTCGAGCATCGTTAATGACGGGTAGTTATACGCCCGCGCATGGTGTCTATTCGGTATCTACGACAGACAGCTATGTCCAAATCCCAGAAGACTTTCAAGATGACCTGTTAGCTAAGCAATTGCAAGGTATGGGTTATGAAACAGCGATGTTGGGTAAATGGCATTTGCAGAAAGGATTGCGTCTTGAGACAGAGGCTTCAGGGCCTACAGTTGATGCGGAAGACCGAACCACACCTGTAAACTCTGGATTTACTTACAATATAGGTGGTGGTGCAGCAGGAAAACCATTCGAATATGAAGCGGACACAAACGGGGAATTTTTTGGGCAGGTCGCAGGAGTATTGCCCAAATTAATGGTTGAATACAGAGATGGCAGCGAGATTAGTGAAATTAAAAAACTTGCGCCTGTTGCTATCGGGGAGACTGTTGATGGACTGTCTGACGATCTTACTGGGTCATTGACTGTTTATGCAAAAAAGTATCTTCAGGGAGAATCTTTTTCTCCAGGATATGGTATGGCTGAGATTTCCCGAAATAAAGGTAAGCCATTTTTCTTATATTTTTCTCATTATGCCCCACATGTACAGGGGGCTACACCTTTGGCATCTAAACATTGTGACAAGGGTAATCAAGCTGGTACAGATCATGTGGATTATGTGTGGAGCAGTGCAGATATTGTTTGTTTGATTAAAACAGTTGACACCAGCTTGGGTGAAGTTCAAAAGTCTCTTAATGGCGAAAACGGTTCACTCAACATCTCTGACAGCACCTATCTGATGTTTACCTCAGATAACGGGATGCATAGAAACTGGGTTGAAGAATGGAAAAAGACTAAAGATGATTTAAATGACGAAGATAAGTTATATGACGAAGATAAGTTGTTAAAAGGATCAAAGACTTTCTTTTCAGAGGCGGGTATTCGTGAGCCATTAATTATTAAAGGGCCGAACATCAAGCCTGGCCTGAGTGATGCTCCGGTTATTGGTTCTGATTTGTATGCCACAATCTTGGGGTTGGCGGGAAATAACGTTTCTGAGTTTGATCGTGCGAAGGCATTTCTGATGAATGAAGAAATCAATGTTACTAAGGCTTTTCAAAACAGTGTTGATTTGCGCGGAGAGTTAGGGATAACTGGTGTGGAGGGGGTTTCTACAAGTCGCCCTTTATTCTGGTATACACCGGTGGTACATCATAACAATCTTGATAATCTGAAGGGTGCAGCAATGGTGGTGCAAAAGACAATTCAGGGAAAAAATTATAAATTAATAAGCTATTTCTATCCTAATAAACGTACAAATAGTCTTGATTCTGAAGAAGAAACATTACCTTTTGAATTTTATAACTTATCTGTTGATCCACAGGAAAAGTGTAACCTTGCCGTTGGTACTGAAGTTAATGCAGATCCTAATAGGGATCCCTCATGTGGGACGCCTAAGTGGGCGGCGTATATTGGTGACATGAGCGATATGGCAACAGAAATGTGTGATTTCTTAAACTTTACAGATCTTAGTGTAACGAATCCAGATGGTTTTTCTATCCAGATGGCCAAGAAATTCAACTTAACAAATGGTTCTATCGTTAAAATGTATGATTTCGTTGACCCGGCCAAATTAGTTAGTTTTAACAATGACGAGGATAAAGAACGAGCAATGGCACCTTGGTTAATTGATCCAACTGATCCAGCTGATTCAATTAAGCAAAAATGGGTGTCAGATGTAGAAGAGCCGTTAATGTATTGTGGAATGTAAAACAATTATTACCTAGTCGTATTTAAACGTGGGTCTATAGGTGATTGAGGGGCGAAAGCCCCTCGATGTAGAGCTATTTAAAAATGGCATCAATAAAGGGTCATTTTTCATATTTGAAGGAGTGAAAAATGAGGCTCTTGCTTGTTTATCTTTTGTTTGTTGTGCCTTTTTATTCGTATGCAGCGGATAAGATCCCATATTTAGGATCGCAGGAGTGCTCCTCTTGCCATAAAAAAGAATCCGACCTCTGGAAATCATCTCATCATGACCTGGCTATGCAGCCAGCGAATAAAAGTACTGTTCTTGGTGATTTTAATAATCAATCTCTGATGTATAACAAACTAGAAACGTTGTTTTATACAAAAGATGATGTTTTTTTTGTTAAAACAGAAGGCTTAAAGGGTCTCGTTAAAGAATTTGAGGTTCTGTATACATTTGGTGTTGATCCTCTGCAGCAGTATTTAGTGAAGTTTGCCGATGGGCGATTACAGGCGTTACCTTTTGCATGGGATTCTCGTCAGGTGTCAATGGGAGGGCAGCGCTGGTTTTCGCTATATAAAGAAGAAAATATTGTCCCTGAAGATATTATGCATTGGACGGGAGTGACACAAAATTGGAATAGCAACTGCGCGGACTGTCACTCAACCGGTGTTCAAAAGAACTATGATCTTGCAAGCGACACTTTCGAGACGCGCTGGAAAGAAATCAATGTGGGGTGTGAGTCTTGTCATGGCCCAGGCCAGCTGCACCGTGAGTGGGCTTTAGATAAAGGTAAAGACCATAAAGTAAAAAATAAAGGATTGAATTCACCGCTTGCGAAAGCAGGCCAGTGGGAAATTTATAATAGTCACCCTACAGCGAAACGGGTCTCTCAGGATATAAACAACCCGCAAGTGGGTCAGTGTGCGCAATGCCATTCATTGAGAGCTGCATTGTCAGATGTCGAGGCAGGAAAGCCTTTCGATGAATCGCATTCTCTGCATTTAATAACGGAAGATCGCTATCACATTGACGGGCAAATAAAGGATGAGGTATATGTCTATGGGTCTTTTTTGCAAAGCAAAATGTATAAAGAGGGCGTTGTTTGTAGTAATTGTCACGAGCCTCATAGCTTACGTTTGAAACTGCCTGGTAATCAGGTTTGTGGTCAATGTCATAACGCATCAGTATTTGATACAGCGAAACATCACCACCATGCTGATGAGAGTGAGGGTGCGCAATGTGTATCCTGTCATATGCCAGCAACGACCTATATGAAAGTAGATCCTCGACGGGATCATAGCTTTAGAGTGCCAAGACCGGACTTTTCGTCAAAATATGGTACGCCAAATGCGTGTGACCAATGCCACTCGGATAAAGGCAATAGTTGGTCTGAAAAGATGATGAATGGTTGGGGGTTTAAAGAAAAGGATGATGTGCGAAGTCGATTTTCTGAATTTTTCGTTCAGCTGTTTCAGAACGAGCCCGGTAATATTGAAAAACTTGCTGGGTATATGGAACAGCCTGATATCAGTGCCTTTGCAAGAGCAAGTGCGCTGAATCAAGTGTCAAATCAACCTAGCAAAGATGGTGTTGACTTAGCACTTAAGCAGCTTAATAGCGAATCCTTACGTGTGAGGTTAGCAGCGCTTAACGTTGCTGATGTATTGCCAGCTCAACTTAAGGTGAAGCATTTAGCGCCATTGTTAATTGACGAACATCAGCAAATAAGAATCGAAGTGGCTAGGCAGCTTGCTGGTTTATCTTCTATCGTACCCAAAAACGCTCAGAGTGATCTTAAGCAAGGAGTGGCTGAGTATAAAAAGATATTGATGTATAACGCAGAGCGGCCAGAGTCTCATAATGCCTTGGGTTCACTGTATCTCTCACTTAATGATTTTGATGCGGCCAAAGAAGCGTTCGAAACAGCGTTAAGGTTGGTCCCTCGTTATGTGCCAGCCATAGTTAATCTTGCTGACTTGGCAAGGCTTACAAAGGATGAAAATGAGGTTCAACGACTATTGTTGCAAGCAATTCAATATGAGCCAACATTTGCACTTGCGCATTACGCGCTGGCATTAAGCTTTGTTCGGCAGGGAAGGTTCGCGGATGCGATTAATCGCTGCCAGTTAGCAGTGAATTACCATAAAGAGAATGCGACCTATCAATATCTATTGAAGTTATTGTTAGAAAAGTATGGAGACAAATAAAATAGTAAGATTGTTTGAAATGAGCAGATTTTGAAGTGTTAAGGCCAATGTCTTCTTTTTAGCTAATGACTCTCTTGATAAATGGCATCCGTTAACCTGTTGTGCTAGGTATTGGTTATTTGTATCGCTGTTGTGTGAGATATGTCTTACAAAATTCAGAGTATATATCTTCTATCTTTAATATGATTAGGTGCTATACAATGCCGCGCAGTAATACGAGTAGGAATTACTCGATAATTGTATCCATAAAGGAATAGCTCTTGTGTCTAAATTTAGTCTGTTTTCTCTTTGTGCTCTTGTTGTCCTGCTAAGTGGGTGTGGCGGCTCCCTTGTGGTCGAAAACTTTGGAGGGGGTGTTGTAACCTCAGATGATGAGTTTATTAATTGTGGAGAGGACTGCAAGAAGAAATATACTAACAGTTCGCCAATAACGGTATCCCTGTTCGCTGAGGCTGATACCGGCTATCAATTTTGTGGGTGGGATTATGCTAGTTGCGGATCAAGCACTGAATGTTCGGTGGGTGTGGGCAGCAGCGGCACAACGACTGTGGGAACCGAGTTTTCGCCCCAAGGTGAGGCTTGCTCAGCGGTATTGGGCGTTATTGACGGTATTCAATTGGTGAATGGTGAATATGAGATTACCGGATGGGCGTGCCAAACAGGAGATCCTCAGTCCATTGATGTACACCTCTATGTTGATGGTCCGGCAGGGGTTGGAACAGTTGTCAAAGGCGTCGCTGCCAATTTGTCTTCCGAGCCAGAAGTGCGTGAAGCTTGTAAGACAGATCCAGATAATGACGGGATAAAGCATCGATTCAGGATACCGTTAAGCTATGCCGATATTGAAGCCCATGCTGGCAAGACCATTTATGTGCATGGAATATCGAGTGTTAACTCAGGTAATTTACTGATTAATAATTCGGGAAAATATTCAATCAACCTTCGCGCAGCGTCGGTAACCCCGTGTTTTGATTGGCTGCCGGAGCCAGGTGCGACTGAACAACACATAGAAGTGTATGCCAGCGAAAATCCAGACAGCCTGTTTGGAAAAGTTGAAGGCCTAAATTCCACTGCTGACAAGATCTGTTGGGAAGGGCTTGTGAGTTCTACAAATAGTGGTGCGTTACCGGCTTTAGATGTTAATACTGTTTATTTCTGGCGAGTTCGCTCCATGGGTATTGAGCAGGAATATTCTGGATTCCACCCACTGGTAACACGCCCCAATATTGTGATGATCTATGCAGACGACCTTGGCTGGAATGACGTTAATGTGGGCATTGGTAATACAACAGTTGAAATAAATGCAGCTTCAACAAATATAAAAACTCTGGCTGACAGAGGTGTAACGTTTACGAATGCGTATGCTAATGCGGCGGTATGCTCCCCTAGTCGAGCATCACTGTTGACAGGCCGCTATTCTCCGGATACAGGTGTTTATCGAGTATCTGACAATGACGACTTTATGGAATTACCCGAGAAATTAAGGGGTAGTACTTTACCCAGGCGATTGCAGGGCATGGGTTATGAAACCGTACTTATTGGTAAATGGCATCTGCAAAATACGTCGGCGTTACGTTCTGATAGCGAAATTCCTGGGGATAATAGCGTTAACAATATGACAACGGCATTGAATGCCGGTTTTACTTATAATATTGCTGGCAGTGCTCCAGGTAAGCCAAATGCTTACGAAGCTTTTGATTACGGTGACGGGCTGGGCGAGAGATTTAAAGGTAAAGTGGTGGATAAAACTCCCGACCTTAAGATTGAATACAGAAAAGACGGTTCAGATTATGCCGTTGAGATATTAAAACCGATTGAGACTGAGGTCGACGGCGAAAATAACGATTTAACGGCAACGCTTTCAGAGTATGCTCGAAATTATATTAGTGGGGACAGTTTTACGCCTGGTAAAGGTGGCTCGACAGCCGGAGCTCTTGCGCAATCATTGTCTCGAGATACAGGAAAACCATACTTCTTGTATTTATCCCACTATGGCCCTCATGTGCAGCAAAACCATCCGGGAAGGACTCCTGATGAAGAAAGAGAGTGGGTGTCACATCGTTGTCATGCTGATCCAACCGAACCTGAATCTGAAAGGTATCTATGTATGATCAATGATGTTGATAACAGCGTGAGAATCGTTGTTGAAGAACTCGAGAATACTTTGGGTGGTACCGATAGCACGTATGTGATTTTTACTAGTGATAACGGGGTGCACCCGAAATGGGTTGATTCTCCGGCATCGAATGAATTGTATGATCCTGAGACCTTGTTGGCAGGCCATAAAGGGTTGTTAACCGAAGGTGGAATACGGGAACCTTTAGTTATCGCTGGGCCAAGCATTAATGCAAAGTCTATTAGTACAACTCCCGTTATTGGTTCTGATTTATACGCTACGATTCTCGCCCTAGCGGGAGAAAATAAGGATGTTCCCAGTGAAAGTGTTGATTTACGGGCTGAATTAAATATAGAACCTGGTAGTCAAGAATTAGCGGTAGCATCAGTTCCTGAGGGTCGTCCGTTGTTTTGGTATTATCCAGATCCAGCTTATACCTTGGGGATGTCGATAGCTAAAAATATTGATAATAGCCGTTACAAACTGATCAACTACTTTCATCCTCTTTCTGCGGATGAGGACATAGGTGAACCCATAGAGCTGTATGATTTGGAAAATGATGGACAGGAAACCTGTAATTTGGTGAGTCAAGCCTCCTATAATAGTGGATGTGCAGGCGTAGAATGGGAGACTATTCGAGAAGATGTACTTAAACCACTTGCAAAGGAGTTGTGCGATTTTGTTCATGAAAAATCACTAAATTCTGATACGTTCATAATGGCTAAAAGTATCAATAATTCTCTTCCCAATACGGTTAAGTATATTGATCCTGGTTTGTTGTATGCTGAGAGTAACCCTGTAGTTCATAAATACAACGACCCGGCGACTGAGAACTGGTGGGATTTAAACGGACAGTTGTGGACAGGTGGCGATGGCACTGAGTCACTTTCTTACTGCGGTGTTGAACTGTAAAGCGTAGAAGAATACTCGCGATTGGAAAGGGCGCATTCAAATGCGCCCTTTTTTTATCCAATGGGGTGTCGGAAACATGTGTGTTGACAACGAATAAGAATAAAGTAATTAGGGTTTTCCGCGCTGTGATACGTGTAGGGGTTATTCGATAATTGTATCCATAAAGGAATGCTTGCTGGCTTGTCTTCTATCGTGCCCAAAAACGTCCGGAGTGACCTTAAACAAGGAGTGTCTGAGTATAAGAATGTATTGATGTATAACGAGCCTCATAATGCCTTGGGTTCACGGTATCTCCCACAGTTGGCAGTGAATTACGATAGAGAGAATGTGAAATATCAATATCTCTTGAAATCATTGCTAGAAAAGTATGGAGATAAAATAGTAAGTTTATTTGAAATGATGGGCTATTTTTCTAATCACAATAAGGGTGGGTAACGTGAACAAAATAAAAATTGTGCTGGGCTGTATATTTTTCATAACGGTTATGAATGCGAACAGTGAAGTTACTGGGTGGGTTGACAGTGTTTATGAGCAGGGAGGGAAGCAATTTATTAAAGGTTGGGCCTGTGAGCTTGGGGTGAACAGTGCTGTGAGTATCTCCCTTTTTGGTAAAAATGTATCAGGTGAAAATGGTGCTTATAGTGAAATAGCCTCAGATTATACTGAGCCTGGTCTTCATGATATCTGTAATACGGCAGGTTATGTTCAGCACCGCTTTAATATTGAAATACCGAAAGGGGTTTTGCAACAGCATGCGGCTGAGCCGATAACTGTGAAAGCGAGATCACATGTCAGTGGTACAGTAGGCGAGTTAGGAGGAGGGCAATCGTTCACTTTTCCAATACCAACGCCTGAAGTGGGCATGCTATATTTCTTTCTACAAGGATTAGCAACAGAAAATTACAACCTTGAAAAAATTCTGTCGGGGGAAGAGACAGATAGCCCTGAGTACGCATTCCATTGGTGGGGTGAGCCAGTGTTAGGGTTCTATAACTTAGCTGAAGATGTTAAAGCGATTGAAAATAACGGTGGAAATATTTTTAAAGATAGCGTGTTAGCAAAGCATGCTTATGCGTTAATGCAGTTGAAGGTGGATTTTGTGTTGGTTGATATGTCTAACTACCCAACTATTCTCGATGAATTTACACGCTTAACCCCACAAAACGAGTCTGTCGTATTAAAAACTGGCGTTGATAAAGGGCTTATGGAACCCTTTGAGGCTATGTTGCGTGTATGGTCAAACATCGAGGGTGCACCAAAAATCGTGCCTTGGGTGCCTTTCCAGAGTACGGTTCAGAGTTCAGGTGAGCAGTGGGCGCCTATAGAAGACAGCGATGGAACGCTGAGTTATGCTGCGGAGAAGCTTCGTACTGAATACCCTGAGATGCGTTATTTTTATAAAGGAAGCCCTCTCCTGATCTCTTCTGCTGATGCCCGTTATCCAAGCCGGTCAATAAAGCACGATGAGTATACTCAAGACAATGATGGTGATGGAAAGCCTGACTGGGTGGTAAGAGAAACTTGGAATTCAACGTTTGCAGCTCCCCATACGTCTAAAGGCTTTTGGCCCTTTTTGGATGAATGTGACAACCACATTGAATTTCTTGAGTCTGCTGGCCGTACTGACTGTGTACAATCAGTGCCTGTGAATGTTGAGCAAATGTCAGTCGCAACAGCTTATCAGCGAGCGCATATGTCTTCACTTCCTATGGTGGACGGCGTTTCGACTATGCCGGTTAGAAAAATGCATGGAAGAACGTTTGTTAAACAATTTAAAAGCGCCTTCGAGCATAAACCGCAAATCGTTTTGATTACAGGGTGGAATGAGTGGGTTTCTCAGCGTCAGCCTCAGTCGTTAGAAAATCCTGTGTGTGAATCATTTGGGTGCTTTACTGATCAGTATGATGCAGAGCGTAACCGAGACATTGAGCCTGGTGGGCCGACTAAAGACTATTACTATCGGCTAGCGGATCAGCTAATTTCGGATTTTAAGGCTGGCAAAGCATTTGATGAGGGTAATTACCTTTTAACAGAAAAGACGTTGTTTGATTATAAGTACTACGCGGATACGTATAATGATTTGAAAAGTGCTTTTGGGGATAACGAGAATGCGCTGTATTTGCATTGGCAGCAGTTTGGGAAAATGGAGGGGCGGAGCCCCTCTTTTGCATATAAGCCGGGCATATATCGTTGTAAAAACCCAGAATTAGGCTTTTTGGACGAACTTGGTTTACTTGCGCACTTTGTTAACGATGGCTTATATGAAGGGCGAATAGCGTCGGATCTATTTCACTCGGCAAGTTATTTAAACCGGCACTCAGACTTATTGGCGGCATACGGTGAGATGGGGGGATATATTGCCTGGCGGCATTGGCTTTTCTATGGTCAATATGAGGGCAGTCGATATCCCGCACCACCTTTGGCGGCTTTAGATAATTGTAGCGAGTAGTTGTCGCTACAGGCGTTGTGAATATTGAGCCGCCTTTCAGCGGCTCAATATTCGAACATTCGTATTATTTGTAGATCGAAAGTTGCTCTGTCTTAAGAAACAACAATCAGTTGCCCTCCTAATAAAATCACAATGGAAGCATAGATGCTGTTAAATAGAAGATTAAGTACTTGTATATTATTTTGTAAAGGCGAGTGATACTTAGACGTTACCCCTGGTAGTTATCGCATATTATTTGTTAGAATCCTCCTAACAAATTGGAACGTATCCGTTTCGTTGCTGCCTGCACGCGAATCAGTTACTCACAAGGACTAGTGGGCCTATTCACCCCCTTCGTAGTTTGTTTGAGTTTATTACACTTTTTGAGAATGGTCTGTTGTTGTGTGCGAGTTATTCATAATCGGGTGTGCAGTTTCCTGTATTCTTAGTGTTTGACGGTAATGGTTTCAAAGGTCTCTACGTAATGTCAGGAATAAACGGTATGAAGAAGATAATGTTATTGGCATTTTTGGTGATCGGTTTAGGTGTGGCTGGCTATCTTTTTTATTCGCCAACCAAAAATGTAGAAGAAAAAAAAGAAGCGATTAGTGCGTTGCTAGGTACAGATAAAAACAAACAAGTTGACCTGTTAAAGCTACAAGAAGACTTGGAGGCGCTTAGTCTGAAAGGGAAGAAAAGGATTGATAGTTTTGCCAAAACAGAGAAAGAGCTTGCTGGCAAAGATAAAACGGCAGAAGAACTCATCAAAAAGCTAAACGCTGAACACGGAGTTACGGAAGCTGAATTTAAAGAACGGTATAACAAAGTGTTTGAAAAATTTAAAAATAAACAAAGCGCTCAGTGATCAGCGTTTAGTTGAAGTAAAGATTTAGATCGAAAAGCAAAGTGACAACCCAAACTGACTATGAAAACGGAAGAGAAATAGTGAAAATAATGCTTCGCAAACTATTTATAAACAAGGCAGTTGAATCTTATAGCTCAACGGTAAGTCTAGTAGTATTCGTCGGCTTGATATTCACTCTGTTTTTCAGCAGCCATTCCTACTCATCGGTAGTAGGTAACCTCAGTGGCGAGGTCTCTGTTAGCTCTGGCACGACGAATTATCAGCTTCCCATTCCTTTGCCACCGGGTGCTCATGAGTTTAGCCCGTCTGTATCTGTTACCTATAGTCAACAAAGTGGCCCTGGTATCTTGGGGTTAGGGTTTTCGTTGTCGGCTAGCTCCTCCATTTCCCGTTGCACACCCAACGTGAAGCAAGATGGTTTTTTTGCGGGGGTAGAATACAGTGATTTAACGCGCTTTTGTCATGACGGGAAGCGGTTGCTGGCGGTAGATGGCGATAACGCTAAAGTAGGAACAGAATATCGAGTACGCTCCGGTAATGACAATGTGCATTATCAATCGGTAGGTGGTTCAAATTATGAACCAGAAAAATGGATTGTTAAATCACCCGATGGGCGTTTATTAACGTTTGAACAAGTGGATGAAGTGCAGAGTCGCTATACACCATGGCAATTAGTTGAGCAGGCCGATTTATTTGGTAATACCGTTAGTTACTCTTACTCGCAAGCCCCGATGTCAGCTACCGAAGGTGAAGCGCCTCTTTTAGAGAGCATTGTGTATGCAACTCATACCGTCAGTTTTCACTATGAAGACAGCAATATCTTTGCTGAACAGTATCAAGAAGGGCGTCGAATAGCATTAACTCAACGATTACAAACCATTAGAATCACAACAAATGGCAATTTGAGTTATGAATATCGTTTCAGTTATGAAACCGTTCAAACCGCACTTCCCATTGATCGTTTAACCAATGTTACCAAATGTTTTTCTGATAATTCTTGCTTAGAGCCCTTACAATTTGGTTATCAAGAATTACCCGATGCTGGTAATTCAATTGATGGGCCAAATGATCAGACGCTCGTGATTCCTAAAGCTCAATACTTGGCTGCTGGAGCCACAAACTCTTTTGAAAAGGCGCCTAGTTATGTGGCAGGTGATGTCAATAAAGATGGCTTTCCAGATTTTTGTTTATATAAGGTCAATGCTGGTGTGCAGTGCGCGCTCAATCAGAATGGTGGATATTTACCATTGGCGTCTTGGGGCGAGAATTTAGGATATGCAGATGACGATGACGGCTATAAGCAGTTCAACAGCCTATTCTTAATGGATTTGAATGGAGATGGCTTTGCAGATTATTGTATTTTTGACGAAACCGGAGTGCGTTGTGCGTTAAATGACGGCGGAGTGAAGTTTTCTGCGGCAAGCTATTGGACAACGGCCATGAATCAGGATGATGGCGTTAGTTTTCAAAATTTAAACGGCGATTATTATACGGATGTATGTGGATTCACTAACCGAGATGGTAATGGCACTGGTCAATATCAGTGTATTCAAGGTAATGGCAGTGATTTTTCTGGCGCTGTTATGGTGGATGTGTCTGCAAACATCATTGATAGCTGGCAAACAGTTTCAATCGTTGAAACTAAATATGATGTTGGAACCAACGATTCTTATTTGGAAGAGGTCGACACAGAAAATATTAATTATTTACAACCGTTATGGCTTGATATGGATGGTGACTTTGATAGAGACCTTTGTTGGTTATCCATTGGCCAACAAGGTTTTGTTTGTAGTTACACTGGTTATCACTCTGCAGGTGATAAAGCTTCGTTGCAATTGTCAGATCCTGTTAAGCAATTTGGTTTAACCTTACCATCTTTTATTGGCCATGATATTCAATCGAATGTACAGGGTTATCAGCTTACAAGGGAAGGGGCTGATAATGTTAGTAAAACAGTGGAAGAGTTTGGGCTCACTTTCCGGATGGTGAATCTTAACGGGGATGAGTTGGCAGATATCTGCTTAATACGAGATGAAAAACTACAGTGTAGAACGAATACGGGTGTTGGCTTTTCTGCCGGATCTTCATGGTTGGATTTATCATCAATTTATCAAGGTAGAGATGGTGATGCTATGTTGCCCATTCTCGCCAGTATGAGAACAGATGATGTGAACTATGACGGCTTATCTGATATTTGTCTCATTGAAAGTAACCAGCTAAGTTGCAGCCTTAACCAAGGTGCAGGCCAATCCTTTGGTGCATTTAATGTGACTCACAATATTAGTTCAGATATCGGGTCGACCACACAAGGTACCAAATTATTCGCAAATTTTGTACGTGAACTCTTTAATGCACCGACGCGTTTCTATTTCCAAGTGATGCGCGCTGGTTACGGAAACCTGATAAATGTATCTGATGTGAATAACGATGGCTATCCCGACTTTTGTTACCGTAGCATTGATGGTATTCGTTGTTCTACTAATGCTAACTATGATACTGCAGGGCTTCTTACCCGCGTCACAAATAGTTTTGGGTTATCGACAACTATTGAGTATGGGAATTTATTAGGGGATGGTTTGTATGACTACGCCACAGACACCCCTGCAGGGTTTCATGAGAGTCCGCCGAATATACGCGTCGTTAGCGCAATAATTACCGATGTGCCGGTACTGATGGATAATGCTGCTAATGATGACGATTATGTTACCTCGAAAATAGATTACCGTTATGGAAGTTATCTTTCAAACCCAGATGTTGCAGTACAAGGATTTTCCCAGTTATCGCGCTCACAAGCCGCATTGAATAGCAAAACGATTATTGATGTGTATATGGGTGAGCACATCCAAGGTCGAGAGAAACGCATTGAAAACTATATAGATGGCGTGCTGGTCAACCTCAAAGAAAACACGTTTACGGTCGATGAACAATCGGATGACACCTACAGAGTGGTATTAGATAATCAAACTGAAACTCAGTTTGATTTACAGGGCAACCAAACTAAAACAGCAACCTCAGTATACAGCGACCCGGATGAATGGGGCTACCCTCAAAGAACCGTGCTGGATGAAAGTGATAGTGCCAATAGTCGACAAGTAGTGACAGATATTGATTATCATCATGATATTTCGAACTGGATATTAGGCCGTCCTGCGCTGCAAACTGTCACCCATACCAATCGTCGCGGCAGCATCGTAAGGGCCGTCGCTTATGAGTATGAAAACGGGTTAATGACCAAGCAAACAATTGAGCCGCAATCAGTAAAAGCTTTATTGAATAAATACGAAGATTTTGATCAATACGGTAATCCGCAAACCACTCGGCTAGTGGATCTTGATGGTGTGGAGAGGGTATCTCGAAATACCTATGATCAGTTAGGGCGTGTTTTATCCTCGACTAATATGCTGGATCAATTAGCTACCTTTGAGTATAACCATGCCTATTGTCTAGGCAATACGGTGGCTACCGATATAGCGGGTAAAAAAATATTTACTGAATACAACGAACAGTGCCAAAAAATTAAAACCTATTCCAGCATTGATGACAATGTAACTACCTGGGACATTGATTGGTTTGCGGGGGACCAGGTGTTTCCAGCTGGGCATGGGTTTGATTTCAGCAACCCTATTGTATATAGCGCTACAGAAACCCATGCGAGTGGATCATGGAAAATGGCCTATTTTGATGCTCTGGGGCGAGAGGTTATTAGTGAACGTGTTGGTTTAGCGACAACAACATCCAGCGGAACAATTCAGCGGCTAGTGATGCAATATAGCCTATACAATGAATTTAATCAGAAAGTGACTCAAAGCCTGCCTGTCTATAAATTGGATTGGGGTGTTCCGAACGGTAGTCCAACCACACCCAGTTGGATCACTCTCACTTATGATGATGCGGGCCGAGCTATTCAAGAAAATAAAATCGGGCCTGATGGAAGCGACTCAAATACCTATTTTACGTTTGATGCAGTGAATAATGCGATTACCACCACGTTGAATGCGGGTGACTATAGCAAAACAGTGACTATTGGCATTGAAGGGAAAGCGATACAGGTTACTGAAGATGGTTTAGTGGTTAGCAGTGCCTATGATGCGCTCGGGAATCTTGTCGAAACCGACCGTGAAGGCGTCATTACGCGCATTGAATACGATGACCGGGGTTTTAAAAGCCTCATGGATGACCCCGCAACAGGTATATGGTTGTATCAATACAATGCCTTTGGTGAATTGATTCAGCAAACAGATGCTGAAAAAAATGTCACCAATTTTGATTACGACGACCTAGGGCGTAAGTGGCATGTTTATGCAGGAGAGGATACCACCACATTTTCATATTTTGAGGAAGGTGATGGTATTGGGCAGTCTAAGGAGGAGATCGCTGCTTCGTTAGCAATACGGAAATGGACATATGACTCCAAAGGTCGACCGGAAACAGAAACACTATTAATTGATACCAAAGTCTTCCAGACACGACTTAAGTACGATGGCTTTAGTCGTGTCATTAAGACCATTCAACCGAACGGATTAGAAATCGTCAATGCCTATGACAATATGGGCAATCTGAGCCAGATGAAAATTCCCGCGAGCCAAATTGATGATGTTAACTGGGATAATATTTCCAATCTGTATGGCGAATTAATGCAACAGTTGCTCGAGTTTGATGGGAAAATCAAAGATTATCAGAGTCTGATTTATTACCATGAAATGCGAGCTTTGGAATATAACTCACGCGTATCGTTTTATAAAACTGCAGCCGACACCGTCGGTGGCGCGATTAGTCAATTACAAGCGTTGGCAGACCAGCACCGAATGCTGGCGAATCAATATCGTAATGAGGCCAATGAATTACTTAAACAAGCTGAAGCAATTAGGGCTGAATTTGGTGGGCTCCATTTTAAATATATCGGAATTGAAAACAAAGAACATAAATTTGAATATAGAGAATGTACCAAATATGCGCAGTGGTATGCCGGTGGACGTTGTAAAAGATACGATATTAAATTGGTTACCGTGCCGGTTGGGAATATCAACAGTATGTCAGATAGCCTGTTAGCAGTATATGAACAGGAAGATATAGAATTATTTACACCGAATGTCGATAGCTCTTATGTCATTCCGTATCAATTATACGAGCAAGCAGCGAGTGCATATAAAGAGTTGGCAACGATTCATGAGGCGTTTGCTGATGAAGCAGAAAACGGTATTAATCTTAATACCGCCAATGTCTATTATGATTTTAAGTACACTCAATATGTTGATTCGGTTCACGTAGATGGTTATCACGTAGATGGTTATCACGTAGAGGGTTATCACGTTGAGAAATGGGCCCCCATTCAAATTGGAGATATTACGATATTCATTGATGCTGGACATGACGTTGCGGGGACTGACGTTGCAGGATACGATGTTGCCGGATATGACGTGGGAGTTGCAGGTGATGTGGATACAACTCAAGAAGTAAAGCCTGACTATTTAGGAACCCGCCTAACGCCATATGAATTAAACGAAGGTGTAACGGAAACGTACACGCTAGAAGATGGTAGTGTTGTGACTATTCCTTATCCCTGTATTGGGCAAGCATGTCTTATTGAGAAAAAAGAACTTCTTGAATATACCGTCATGTATTCATGTGGCAATGAAAACCCTGTTCAGCAAGGGAATACTTGTTATAAGAATAAAGGGCTAGAATTAATAGAAGGTTTCCCTTCTACAGTTAGTAGCTTAAGCGAGATTGCATCCTACAAGGTTAAAATAACGTCAATAAGTATTGTGAATAATGAGTTGGTTGTAGATGCACAATTTTTCGGGCTAATACATAACAGTAATTGGTTCGAGACTACATACAAAACTTACCGTAATAAAATCATCGGTTTCATGGCTAATACTGTGGACTATTACTACACATTGGAAAATAACACCACTCATACAATTTCACGTAGCCGATTCCTTAAAGGAGGTGATACACATAGTTGTACTTCTTGGGTATGTACTATGGAAGGCAGTTACAAACTGTACGCCAGTGAAGGCGCTACAGAATACACAACAATTACTGATGTCAGCGTTACCAAAAAACAACACTACACAAACAGAATGTACAAAGTAATTATTGGTGTCATGTTGGTGCCTGTTGATGCTGATCCTGGCACAGCTCCCATATCCTCAGATGACCTTGTCGGTGCAGAACAAACTGAATTTATAGCGTTGTATAATGCAGTATACGGCACTAGTGCATATGGTTTGGCGAGTAAAACAAATGATATGGATGACATTATTACGCTCGATGGGAAACAGTATAAGACGGTTATTGGTCGTCAAGAATTCTGGACAGAGAGTGCGTTATCCCGCGTTGACGAGATTGCCCATTACAAAGAATTAGAAGATTATTATCGTTATTTATATAACCGCGAACGTGCAGACAGCGAAGGTGTAAAAACAGAGCTATTAAGTGTTATCGATAACTACGGAACACTTACTGCTCAAATGGCTGCTAACAACGAAGTCTTTACTGAATCTGGCTTTGAAGGGGAGGATTTAGTCTCGTTAGTGGGCTATGCCAATGACATTAAAGATACTGACGCCAACTTAACCCTATGGGCAGTTGCTGCACGAACCCCTCAGGGGCAAGTACAAAATGAAGTTTTCGGTAATGGTCTATATACCCAGCGCGAATATAATGCTCAGAACGGTTTAATTACCCGTATTACGACCGGAGCCTATAGCGCAAACACCTCGGATATTCGTGATTTGGAGTACACCTATAACACTCGTGGTTCTGTGGCGAGCAAAGTTGATAATAGCGGTGACGTAGCGACTACAGAATACTTTGATTACAACGCCGGGCGCCTAATCGATTGGGAATTTAATCAGGGTGATTATAAACTGCAGCATCACTATGAATTTGATAGCTACGGTAACCTAGAGTTTAAAACCGATGCAGGTGTCATGATTTATGACAGCATAACCCAGCAACTGGTGTCTCGTGATCATAATAATCAGCATTATGCTTACAACTATAATGCCAACGGGAACACGTTGAATGACGGAGAGCGTGCCTATCAATGGACAAACTTTAATAAGATATCTAAAGTTACTCGTGGCGAAAGCTCTGTTGCATTTGATTATGACGCAAGAAATAGGCGTGCAGTAAAACGCACTGAAAGCGAAACACGTTACTATGTTAGTCCTGGTTATGAGTACATAGTCCGCATGAAGAATGGCAGCCCGACTGGAGAAGAAATAGCACAGCACTCTTTCTTTAATGGTTACGAAGTTGTAGCGACCTTACAGAGGACCGAGGGAGAATCAGCGTTGGCAGAAGCCGCTAACGACCCAGATGCAACCGTATCCAGTAGCGATATGATAGCGGACAAGATTGTGTATATTCATCGCGATTTGTTGGGTAGTGGTGAAGTTATTACTAATGCTGAAATGACCGTTGTTAAGCGCCGTTATTATACGCCTTATGGTCGAGATATATTTGAAGAGATTAAAAATGAGGCAATGTCAGAGCAAAGTAATGATATTGTATCGTTAGATGAATCTGCACAAGAAAGTTATGTTGCTGACCTTTTAGCTGAGGTTGAATCAGAAGGTTTCTTGTCTGTGTACGGGTTGGATGACTCGATTCTTATGCGAGATTTGAAAGGTTTTACCTCTCATGAAATGTTAGATAACGTCGGCTTAGTGCATATGAATGCACGGTTATTTGATCCGGTTATTGGGCGATTTGTCTCGCCGGATAGTATTGTCTCTGATGCGTCGACGCCGTTGGATTACAATCGGTATATGTATGTGAGAGGGAATCCCGCATCGGCGAATGATCCGACGGGTAACTCTCCTATTCATGTCATTGCAGCGATTGCTTTTTATGCGTTTTCTCAATTTTCAGATAATCCTAATATACAAATAGCAGGGCAACTGGCGTTGATGTATGCAACGGGAGGGTTTGATGCGTTGCCTCAAGGTGCAACTTGGATTAATGCGGCGAGCCAGGCGGGCATTAGTGCCACGGTTGTGTCGTTTGCTAATACGGGTGACGTGGGGCAAGCATTGGAATCGGGAGCGTTTGCGGCGTTTTCGGCCGGTGTTACGTATTCTGCGGCTCATGGAACGATAAAGTCTGAGTTGGGATTGGGAGTAGATCTGGACCCTAAGTTGTTGGCATTTCATGCTGTCTCGCATGGTGTGATTAGTATGGCGCGGGGAGGCACGTTTAGAGAGGGTGCGGTTTCTGCATTGATACCGAAGTTGATTAATGGTGCGTTTGATATGAGCACTATGAATTTAACCGCTTCGACGGCGATTGTTGCCGTTAGTGGCGGTTTGGCTTCGAAGGCTGTTGGTGGTGACTTTATGAGAGGGGCGGTTACTGCGGCTACTGTGCATTTGTTTAATGAGAATGGGAAGGATGCGCAAAAGGGTAGTATTGATTTAACGAAAGGTGAAATTGAAGTCAAGTTCGGAAAGTTCATAAAAGGTAAGCTATCTAGTGGTGGAGTAGAATTAAACGTTGACCTAGGCGCTGCATCGATTGCTTTTGATCAAAATGGTAAGGTAAGCGCAAGTGTCGGATTTATTAAAGGTGAACTCAACGGGTTGACCAGTGAACTCACTAACTTGGGGATTGATGTGAAAGGGTTGCAGTTTACATTAAGTGACTTTTCCAGTAATACAGTGGCGTGGAAACTTCATTATTCGAATAGTTACTGGGGGTACGATATTGGGCAGCACGTCCCTAGTTATAATGGATCCATCAATGTGGATCCGACAGATTTTATTATGCGAAACACTATGCAGAATCGTTCAGGGCGAGCTGACATACAATACCGAACGGGATCAACAAATTATATAAATCAATGTAGTGCTAGAGGCTATAAGGGATGTTAATGGATAATGTACTAATAATGAGATATCTAGTTGCTCTTATTGTAGGAATATTAATTGCCAATGTCTCATATGCAGGAGGCAATTATTCCTGCCATGAGGCAAGTGTGGATGTATTTAGGGGCTATCACGATGAATTAAAAGAAAGTGACTCTAATACAGCTCGATTTTTTAATTTGAAATATCTTGCTAACGAAATGGAGCAGGTAGGTATAGAAAGTTCAGAATTTGGAGAGCGTTTAATGAGTTATATCTCTAGCGTTGATAAACTTCAAGCTGCACTAACTATAGAGTCAGCTAATGTTGATTGTATGGATAGAAGCACGAGGATTATTTTTAGAATTCGAAGCAACAAAAATGACATGGCTGAGTTTCTTATTGTGCGGTTAGTAGATAACAAGATAACTAATGTTAGCTTTGAAATGGGGGGGGCAATTATTGACGGTCATCCTATACGGGAGCTAATATATAAGCAGGTAAAAACAAAAACAGGACAATGACGATAGCAGTCCTCTGAAAATTCATCAGTTCCTCATGAGTGCGCTGAACAAGAAAATTGTTAACTGAGTAATGGTCGTGATACGTTTTTCTTCTTTGCACACATCCATCAGGCAGGCGTAACAAAAATCCCGACATAACCTTAGGTTACCTTGCGCCGACCGTATTACCAGCTCCGTTGCTCCAGTATCAAGCGTATTTAGACAAAGCTAATATTTGCATTTTTGGTATAAAATTGTACGATTCGTTGGCCCAGGGTTTATTGTGATCTAATGATTTCCAATTTAAATAGTAACTTAGGTTATGCTACTGGATTAAAAATAATGACTTTATTGAAGAACCTCAGTGAAGATTTCTTGTGATGAACATTTATAATCAATAACAGAGTAACAAGGATATTAAATGAAAAGGCTTATAGCAGCTTCAATCTTTTGTGTTTCGTCAGGTTTGTTTTCTTCTCAAAATCAGGGAAGCTTGTGATATGACAATAATAAAGAAAATCGGCTTTACGGTAGGTTGTCTGACAACGGCTTTTTTAGTGGCCTGTGCGGCTGATACGCTGGATTTTGGAAATACAAATCGCATCCAACATATTGATGCTTCCTATGAATATGCGCCAGACATAACTTTTTTAAACGACACTGATTGGATAATATATTACTGCGGACTCAATGAAACAGGTGATAGAGATGCTATATATCGTATCGACACATTTGATGGTGGAGGTAGTTGGAGTGACGCGATAAAGGTTTTTCATAATGACGTAAAAACTGAAGACGAAGGCTTACACACCTGTGACCCTACAGTCGTGAGACATAATGACGTATGGCACATGTTCTATGACAGTGAGCATTCAGGTAATGAAGGTGATGTTAATGAACGAAATAGAATCTTCCACGCAACATCAATGGATGGTCTCACGTGGGACAGGGAAGGTATGGTTGTCGATATGATTAACGTAGAATCCAACTCTTATGGTGCGGGTATGCCTAGTGTACTTTGGGATTTTAAACGGCAAACTTGGACAATGTATTATACTGATGTTAGTGGGATACATGGAAATACGGTGTGGCGGATTGATTCGTTAGATAAAGCTAATCTAGATGAGTGGGATGTAAATACAAGGGTAAAAGTTGTCATGCCAGAGGAGGATGGCTCTAAGCTTTCTTGGGATGTTGCCTACTTTCCTGAGCAAGGTGATGGCACGTACCTAGCGACTGCGGGACACAATGGTTCCTCTGCGGAATTGATTAGCGTGTATCGTAGTGACAATGGTATTGATTTTACTTTTCTGGCAGATGTTCCTTCTAATGAAGGAGTAAATCATAATTCTGGGATTTTACGCAATGATATGGGGCATGCCGCTAGTCCTTTCGCTATCTATTGGGGAGCAGGGGATGGTGGTGGTGAGAACGCAGGCTCTCTTACTTGGGATTTGTGGTCGAATAAATGGATCCTGTGGGGTAAGGCCAAGTAGCTACGAAAAAATCTTGGTTTCAATGCCTAATAAATGATGTTGTGTTAGGGCTTCTTTTTGAATATTACGTGCAATTATGTTTTTAATCATGCAGAATTTGCGCGTAATAAAAAAGATACATGAATGAGTCTGATTTCTTTTGTTATTTTCCTCATTCCTGTGATTCTTTTTTTATGAAATATGTTGAGCAACACGTTTGCTCTCAATCTTGTTTATTGTTAAGTAGTTAATAAAAGGAGTCGTTATGAAAGGTATCTTGATTGGATTGATCTTCATCTGTTTGAGTGGTATGTCATTGTCAGCAAATGCTTGGGTGTATGGCGAAAACCTGACTATTGTTGAAGTTACTGAATGGCAAAGTGATGGGGATGTTGTTTTTAAATTATCAAGTGGTACAACTTGCTGGATTCCTGGTACTGAAAAAAAAATGTATAGCCTTGTTTTGAGTATGTTTGCGACAGGTATAAAAGGACATTTTCACTGTCATGATGCGGAAGAGAGTATTGTTGGAGTACCTGCGCACAGGTTCCATAAAGTGGTAGCGTTCCGATAAATTGATTCTCAGGCCAGTCGAGGATTTATATCAAAAGTAGTTTTTATCTTGTTTGACGCTTTTTATGCATGAAGTGAGATAGCTTTGATTGTTAGTTTGTGACTTTTTTAGGTTATGCCAAGAGTTAAAGTCAGATGCAAACTTCCGCCGCTAACGGGTAGTGTTATCTTTACTACATCGTTAGCGGTTTCTTCCCGGTTAGAACTGGAAGCAGTACGTGATAACGGTTTGGCTTGTTTGAATTAGCTTGATACTTACTGCCTAAGTTTTTAGTATTAGCGCCCCAATTAGTTAGCGGCATCCAATTTAGAAGGGGTTGCTATTACGTATATTTGACATTAACTAAATTTGTGACTTGTACTTATAGAGAGAATAAATATGAAGAATAGATTGGTGACGTTTATTGGAATGGCTATGTTGTTTCCATTCCATGTTAGTGCTCTTGATGTTGAGCTGAACGTTCTTGAGTATATTGAGATTGAGCCAGACAGTGCGTGGGAAATTTTAATGGATGCAGATTACTATGTGACTGCAGTGTTTGATATCGAATTCTGGACTGCATTGCGCACAGAGTTTGGGGACGAAGCGATTTTGGAGCAATTCGAGAGGTCTATTGAAAATAAGACAATTGTGTACAAGGATCCGTACATCCAACAGGAAGATATTGACAATTTTTTGTTTGAAGATTCTTATGCGCAATACACAGGGGTGGGAGTTGATAATCCATATGGAAATAACACAAATTCATGGATTTTTACCCCTGTAGTGAAATATGCAAGAAATTCTAACAAGGCGGTGGTTGCCTTTGATAAGATTTTTTATCCAGATTATTGTGAATGGGTAGATCATGACCCGCAACAAGACCTTATTTGGGCTAATGCTGTTAAAAATGGAGAGGCTGTTTCTATTGCGGTGCCTGGGACTTTTTTTTCTATTAGCCTTGATCTAGATTCAGGGTTGATTGAATACTCAGATCGTTCATATAGCGCCCAAAGAATTGCAAAGCATTTAATTAATTATTATACCCAGCAATCTCCCAATATAATCTGGGAAGAGTCGCGCTATTATGTTCACAGGGTCTTATCCAACGGGCAGAAGCAAGGAGTGAAACTCAAATGGATCAAAAACAATCAAGTATTTGATAACCAGTATTATTATATGAATCCAGATGTAAGTGATCGTCTAGCAGTCTATCCGTTCGATGGAACCGTACCGTACACTTGGTCTGGTCATTATCCAGTTACCGGTGAATTTCCAGGAAGAGGTGGTACGCGTAAGTATGTCATTGATGATCTGTCTGACCTTCCTAGCAATGTCCATATATTAGGCTATGAGGTCCGCGGGCGTATGAACAACTGTGGAGCAAACGTAAGGGAAGATGTATGGGCATATATCCCATTTGACGAGGATGAAAATGGCGAACCTGATTTTTTAAGTGAGAAAGTTAGTTTTTTGCTTGATCAGACAGATGTACCAATAGCGTTCTTGATACCCATTATTAATTTTATCCTTTTTGATTAGTGTTTAGGGGTACCGGGGATTTTCCCTAGTAAACGGACAAAGTCAGGCTAAGTTATTGTTTTTTTAATATTGCGTGCAATTATGCTTTGAATCATGCAGAATTTGCGCGTAATAAAAAAGACACATAGATGAGTCTGATTTCTTTTGTTATTTTCCTCATTTCTGTGATTCTTTTTTTATGAAATCTGTTGAGCAACACGTTTGCTCTTAATCTTGTTTATTGTTAATCGGTTAATAAAAGGAGTCGTTATGAAAGGTATCTTGGCTGGATTGGTCTTCATTTGTTTGAGTGGTATGTCATTGTCAGCAAATGCTTGGGTGTATGGTGAAAACCTGACTATTGTTGAAGTTACTGAATGGCAAGATGACGGGGAGGTTCTTTTTAAATTATCAAGTGGCACAATTTGCTGGATACCTGGTGCCGAAAAAAAGATGTATAGCCTTGTTTTGAGCATGTTTGCGACAGGTATAAAAGGACATTTTCACTGTCATGATGTGGAAGACAACATTGTTGGAGTACCTGCGCACAGGTTTCATAGGGTGGTAGCATTTCGATAAATTGATTTTCAGGCTTGTATCAAGAGTGAAAGCCAGATGCAAACTTTCTTATATTATCACGTGAAAGGACACTTTATGCTTAACAAGCCAACGCGTGCCTTAGCATTTTGCATTGGAGCGATAGCAAGCTTCCAAGCTGCTGCATGGACGAATACCGAGTTTTACTATACCCCTCAAATTCCAAACTTGCAGACCATCATAGTTAACAATCCAGGCTTCTTATCTAGAAACCCTACTCCTGGCTTAAACCTATTGGCAAACAGTATTGTCAATACAAACAGTACAATGCAACCAATAAGCCCAAACGTTTGGTCAGGCTACCCATGGACAGGGCTTGACCCCGTCGATCGTACTGAGAACAGTCAGCGAGCTTTAATGCTGCAGTCTTCTCAGCAGCCAGGCTATGGCTCAACTATCTTTCAGAAAGATTGGTACTCTGTTGGGATGCATCTAAATACTTTTGAGATCCCGACATTACCTGGAGGACAGGTGCTAACGTCACTGCAATACCGAGTAGATGTTGACCAACCGATTTGGAATACAAATGATTTTCTCTGCATGAGCGGAACGATGAATATCCCCACGTCGTATACAGAAGGTGCAGTCAATCAAGTCATGATGACGATGTTTTTTAATGACAGAACCATTGATAAAAGTGTTGTCTTGAACGTAATGATGTTCGACTCTCGATATGATTGGCAAGTCAAAGATTACATGATCACCGACACTGATAAAGCAGGCGCCAATCCTCCAATTGCAATATCGCATATGCAAAGCCAAGGTCAGGACAACTCTCGCTATAGCATCCCTATTCCTGGATATGGGAATCCGCTAGCTGCCTTTGAACGGGGTAGTACAATACCTGGCAATAGGGACCGGGGTTTTTGTATTGGAATCGAGAATTTCAGGAATATCATTAACGATGCGCGCGCACTTCAACCAAGCATGGGGTTCAGCGCTAATCCAGCAGCATATGATCTCAAAATAGCGCTCGTTGGCCCAGAGACTAATATTTCTGGAGGGAGAGGGCATATTGGCATGAGTGTGTCTAGCTTATGGATTTATCGAAGAGGGTAAAGTCCTTTCCCGCTCGTTATTGTTCTGTCGCAAACCGCGCACCTGCCGTGAAGAGCATCTAGGCGGTTTCCGATTTACGCAGCTAAAGCGTAAAATTACACTTGGTTTGGGCTGGTGATGTCGATGATGCGTTTAATAGTGGGCAGAATAATGTTTAGTCTTTTTGATTTTCTCTGAGTTTGTTTTGGTTGAGGTTCATTATGACGTTTCACGAGGGGTCTAAACTCAGGTAGTTTTCGTTTCAGCTTGTCGAGCCATCGATAAGTATGGCGAGGCTCATCTGAATGGGTTGTGATTTGAGAGGCGCTCATTACGTATGAGTGTCTCTCAAATCATTAGCAGTACTCGTTTAACCGCTAATTTGAACAGTCTAACCTGTAGTGGCCGAATGTGTTGCCCCCTTTAAGATAGGTGGACAATTGAAAAAACATTCTACCTTCTCTTTCAGTCAAAACTTCAACAGGTGTCCCCCCTGTTAGTTTCATGAGCTTGCAGCCGTCAAAACCGTTGTCCATGTCATTAGTGTTGCCTAGTTCAACGCTAATGACTGGGGATACTTGTCCCATTATTATACTTGAGAAGATTATATCTATATATTTCTCAGATTCTTTATTCCAGTGGATGCCTTGGATATGGTACTGATCATCTCTATTCAAATTCATTGAGAACTTATTGTAGATTGGGCCCTCAGGCTTGGAGTGCTGTAGTAACGGTGCTTCTGAGTTTTTCTGTACGGTGAATGACAGAGTATTGGCGTTTTGCCCTTCTAGTATTGCGCCTGTACTTAGATCCACTCGCGTCTTGCTTGGTAGTAAACGTATATGGCCAGTTTCATGGTTTTCACAGAGAGAGACCGAGATATAGCCATCTAACTCATCACCAGTGCTGCACTCAGGGTCGTCATTCATTGGGTTGATTGGCCTGAGTTCAGTATTTGCAACACCAGTGAGTGATCCGTCAAGGTCTCTTAAGGCGTGAGTGTAATTATCCCCCCAATGGAAATAGTCTCGAATTCCCATCTAAGCGTAAATCTACTTTTCGCTTAGGTTGAGGGCTAAAAGTTAATCTGCTTGATATGTTGGTGTAGTTGGCAGCGGCCCCGTTAAGTTTGATGGCTGTCGGCGTATATTTGAAATCACTATAAAATTCTTCAGGGTGTGAGTTTTCGTCGTCAAGTTCCCCATTGAAAAATATGAGGTCGATGTCTGAGAAATTTGCAAAATGCACATTTTCTAATGTTAATGGCTCATCATAAAGTAAAGCGCCATTGATGTTTTCGTCTAACGGAAATCGTACGTTAGACTTTAAGTAGTTTAAGTAGTTTAAGTCGGATGTTGAATAGTTACTGCTTAAACCTATAACGGTCGAGCCTACGAGTGCCTGATTATTTGAAAAGAAGATGGACGATCCGTTGTCAGCCACAAGTGTATTTTTGTAGGTAGCATCATCCCCTCTGTAATAGATGCCAGTCATTGAAGACTTGTAAGCAATGTTATTCGAAAAAGTTTGAGGGGCTATGGACTCACTATTAATCTCTTTGGGTGCATAATGAGTGCTTATTGTTATTCAGTCATTAATATTTAATGGGTTCGGGTTGTATGTACCATCTGGGTTTTGGATTCCGTTAAGGTGCCCGTTTGGGCCGCCGTCGTGGGTAATACCGATCATTGAGCTGTGAGCTGTATTGTCCGAAAACGCGAGGGTTTTCATGAAAGCGGATGGGCGATTTCTCTGTTCACCGCTCTTTTGCTCATAGCAATCAGGTCTGCCAGTTGTAGTGTCAGTTGTTAAGCAGGGATCATCCGTGTGAAATGCCATCCAAAAGCCCGTTCCGTCAGAACGTGCTGCTACGTTGTCGGTGATGATGTTGTCTGGGTTGGATATCCAAAAGGTAGCTGGAGGCATAAAACGGGTGTCGTCTTCATTGCCAGATTCACTATCTAATAAGGCATACTCAGGCTTTACCTTTTTTGACCGTATTCCAATGTTACCTATGATTTTGTTCTTTCTTTCAATACCGTCTTCCAGAAAGAAACCGTGTCCAAAATGGTTATAGCATGTGTTGTTGCGGACTTCGGCTTGGTGAGTTCCATGAATGGTCACGCAGCGGTTAAATGATTCGTGAATACTAGAATTTTTAATGTATTGGCCTTCTACATTTCCCCCTTTATGCCAATGGAAAGGGTAGCGCCCCATTACGCCTTTCTGGCCAACATGCTTAAATTCGACATTATCAATAAACCCACTGCTTTGACTGCCGTGCCCCATGATCATCATGTGCGCACCAGTAATGCCATCATTATCATCAGAAAAAACTTTGATGTTTCTTGTGAGGTTGGCAACTTCAGCGCGCTCGTCAAGTGTAGAGGGCGTGCCATTTGGGTTATTAAAGTATTCTATCTCACCCCAGTGCTTAAACTTCAAGCCTTCACTTAAAGTGATGGTCTTTTTATCTGACGAAATTTCGGTTATAACAGCAGTTTCAGACTCAGCGGGGTTAAAACAAGATGATGCTATTACTAAAGTGTCACCCCTTTCCCAATCTTGAGTTTCTCCTTTGCCGGGCAGCATGGAATTGTCAATTTGAATAACGTCGCTACCAGGATTAGCTGTACTTGATGATTTTACAAAACCGCTTTTTCCTGGTTTCCCAGTTAGCCTGATGGTACCGCCCATCTTAGTAACAAATTCTTTGCCTGGCTTATCGAGGTCAGTGACAGAAATATTGTTTGTGAGGATGAAAGATATACTTCCTTCGAATGGGGATTCGGTTGTACCACATTCGACATGTGCATGAGGACCTTCGACAAAAATATCATCAGTTTTGATCTCATATGTGTCGCTATAAGGACACGTCAACTTACCGTGAACAGTGATTGTGCCTTTTTCTATGCTTTGATTGACTTTGACAGTGAGCTTTTCATCAATTGTGATGTTGCGGCTCTGATTGTGAATCAAAAAATATGAGAGGTCGATCGCAGATGGTATTTGAAAAACGCCTGAGTTTAGAATGACAGTGTTCTGTGTTGATGCTGCCTTTACATAGAGATGTTTTTCGGCATATTTTTTTCAATGTTATGGAATGCGATATCGAAACTGAAACGATGCTTAACGTTGCTGATGTCAGGAAGGGTGTTGGTTTTACATGCCTCTAATACTTCATAGTTGGAGTCTTGGTCTGCTGAAACTGTTGATAGAGATACTTCTTTTCCTTCGTCATCATAAACGACAAGTTTTATTTCTGTTGCGTGCTGGTTTCCTGGCTCGCAGGCCCAACCTGAAACAATATAGTTATTTCCGACTAATGCGATGCGATCGATTACGCCAATAACGTCTGCTACTGCTATAGCGGAGAATATTGCGGATACTGTGTGAGTTACATCGGTGTCAATCGTTAGGGTGCACTCTGATATTCCAGAGCATGCGCCTCCCCAGCGTTCAAAGGTATGGCCAGGCTTAGGTGTTGCAGTGAGTGTTTCTTGAATGTTTTCGAGATGCCTAACTGTACATGTTGTGCCGCAGTTAATCGTTCCTGATGTTGATGTGACTGTTCCTTCCCCAACTTTTTTCTACTGTAAGCGTATTTTTACAGCCGTAAAGCGTGAATATTGATGTGATTAAGAAAAGCTTGAGTAGTCATTCATAATTAAAATTATCCATGGTAGTTGAGATTTTTAATTTGTGTTTAGTATTTATTTGTACCAGTAAAACAGTGGCGCACATTTTTATGCCATGAGTGCGTTGTGTTTACATCGTTACTGAAAGGGGGGACGAAAATAAGTTCTCAATGCGCATCCTTGCTTGAATATATAATTGGGTAAATTATGTCAAAATGTGGTGAAGGATAGAGGGCTTACTTCTAAAAGTCTATGGTTATTGGGGGAGTTTGGCGCTAGGGGGTGGATGTGTTTAGGCTGGAAAAAGCGTAGGACTATTTGGTGCGTTACATTCGAAAATTCAACGTGAGCTAGGTATTTCTGGGCAAATTTATCTTTTGGGGGTGAAATTTGAGCCATTTTTGGTGGGTAACCCCTTGGATTTTGGGGAATGCGCGCCAAATTGCCGATGAATGGTTGACCAAATAGTGTATTATTTGATGGTTATCAATGATCTAACGTAGGCGATGGGTTGAAGATCGTCACATTTGGGCCAACCCTGCTTTTTTGAAAGGCACGCTCAATCTAATTCTGAGGGAATCACGATGACTGCGTTAACGAAGGCGGATTTGGCAGAAAATCTTTTTGAAGAACTCGGGTTGAGCAAGCGAGAAGCCAAAGAAATGGTGGCGCTTTTTTTTGAAGAAATACCGGCATTGTCAGTAAATAACAAGGAGGGTCTGTAAGGTATGACGTTTCGTTTATATATTATGCGTCATGGTGACGCACTAATGAGAGCTTCCCGCGACAGCCTGCGCCCACTGAGTCAGCTGGGTCATGATCAGGCAATAGGTACTGCAAGGCACCTCTATTCACACCTTTGTAGCGCTTCTGTTAATGAAACGAATAAATCAATAGGGCTTATTTTGGCAAGCCCTTATCTGCGGGCGCAAGAAACAACTCGGCGTGTGGTTGAAGGTGTGGGGTACAAGGATGAAGTCCTTACCTGCGACAAAATCACGCCAAATGACTCTCCAGATAGTGTTATTAAGCTTCTATCTGGTTATGAATCATTTGGTTCGGTGTTAATGGTGAGCCATCAACCTCTGGTTAGTGGCTTGATTGGGCGTCTAGTGTCAGGCCATTTTCATGAGGGGCCACCAATGGGTACCGCTAGTATTGTGTGTTTGGACATGCCTACAGTAGGCATAGGCATGGCTGAACTTAAATGGGTTAAGCATTCTGAGCTATAGGCTCGGTACATTTGCTTGTTATAACCTTTAGGTTTATAAATGTGTCGTTAGGGTATACGTTATGTCCGTAAATAACCTTGCCTTTATTTTCGTGTTACGTCATAGTCCTGGCGATACGGGCCCCAAATAGAGGGCTCTTTGTTTGTTCTAGGATAGTAACTTTAAGACGGAGTGTAATACCCAATGACTGCTTCTGCTGACATTAACGAAAAAGGTTCAACCATGGTGAAAACAGGCACCCCTTTGCCGCTAGAGCGGTTTTATTACTGGGAACGGAACCACCCCAATAAAATCTGTTTTACACAGCCCACGGGTAATGGTCAGATAACGGACTATACCTGGGGTGAAATCGGTAACCAAATACGTAGGATGGCAGGTCATCTTAAATCTATAGGAGTAGAAGACGGTACACCTGTAGGTATATTATCAAAAAACTGCGCACACTGGATTATGAGCGATCTTGCGATTTGGATGGCGGGGGGCGTATCTGTCCCCTTGTATCCAACGCTTGCCCCTGAAACTATTCAGCAAATATTAGAGCACAGTAATGCGAAGACGTTATTTGTGGGCAAATTGGATGGCTGGGACGATATGAAGTCCGGCATACCTGCTGATGTTAATTGCATTTCATACCCGTTAAGCCCACCCACAGATTACGATACCTGGAATGATGTTATTGCGAGCAGTGCCCCCGTTACAGATAATCCTGCGCGTAGCCATGAAGAACTCGCGACAATTATCTATACATCTGGCACCACAGGGATGCCAAAGGGTGTGATGCATAATTTTGCAAGCCTCGCTGCTGGTGCAAGTGAGGCATCGAATATTTATGAAGTGACATCCAACGACCGAATACTCTCTTATTTACCACTGTCTCATGTAGCGGAGAGAATGTGCGTTGAGCTCGTTTCTGTTTATCAGGGCGTTCGCGTTTATTTTGCAGAGTCACTGGATACATTTGCGGTTGATTTGAAACGTGCTCGTCCTACTATTTTCTTTGCAGTTCCTCGTATATGGGCCAAATTTCAATCGGGTGTTTTCGCTAAGTTACCAGAAAAAAAGCTGAATCGATTGTTTAAAATCCCTATCGTTTCAAGCATTGTTAAAAAGAAAGTTAAAACACAGCTAGGTTTGGCTGACGCTCGATTCTGCTTGAGTGGTGCTGCCCCAATACCCAATAGTTTGCTGGAATGGTATGGAAAGCTTGGTCTTGAAATTCTAGAAGTGTACGGTATGACGGAAAACATGGGTTACTCCCATAGTACGCGTTCAGGAAAGTCTCGAGTGGGTTTTGTCGGTCAACCTAACCCTGGTGTTGAGGTTAAACTGGGTGATGGCAATGAAGTCTTGGTTAAGAGCCCTGCAACTATGCTGGGGTATTATAAAGAGCCAGAAAAAACAGCTGAAACTCTCGACGATGAAGGTTTTATTCACACCGGAGATGTAGGCCATATTGAGGCAGATGGTAGTTTAAAAATCACGGGGCGTATTAAAGAAATCTTTAAAACCAGTAAGGGTAAATACGTTGCGCCAGCCCCTATAGAAGGGAAAATGATGGCTTGTTCTCATATAGAACAGATCTGTGTTGTTGGTTCTGGGATGCCCCAGCCAATGGCATTGTTGATGTTGTCTGAGGCTGATAGAGAGCACTTGGCTACTGGTAATTCCAATGATGAAATACACAAAAATATTGAAGCTATTCTTCGAGCGGTAAACAAGGTTGTTGATCCTCATGAGAAGTTACGTACGGCGGTTATTGTTAAAGATGACTGGACTGTCGAAAATGGATTCATGACACCGACGTTGAAGATGAAACGAAATATTTTAGAAGCCCATTATCAAGATAATTTTGAGTCTTGGTTTGATGCGAAGATTGAAGTGCAGTGGGAGCAGTAGGTAAGGATTTGAGCGTAATTTAGACGCTCAAGTATAAAGGCGGCGCGATTCATGTTTTGAAACGCGCCGTTTTTGTGTGTGCTTCTTCTTGTTTCTGTAACTTCTATTTATTGGTTTTCTTGTATATCATCAATCATTTTTTGCATATGTTTACGAATAATATCTGACTCTTTCCATAGCTGATGCATGCGCTCTTCTTTGTCGTCCGCTAGTTGCTCTAAAGTAAGCGTTGGTTGATAAAGTTTAAAGCTGCATTCAATATTCACTTTGCCTCCGGTGAATTTTGGCAGGCTTATCAGTTGAGTATCCTTTAGTCGTTTATAGCTGTTTTCAGGCATGATTTTTTTAAACCAGCGGTTATAACGAGATGATATTTCTAAAGGGGAAGCCAATATGTGTGTGCCGTGATGAACACCAATAAGGATAGGAGTGTTTGCTTTAATCGCTATTTCAACAAAACGAGGGCTGAGATACGGTTGGATTTCAATGCCGTCACCAAAACAACAGTTTTCACCTTCTGGCATTACCATGAGATCGTTGTAGTCATGGGATACAAATTGCTCAACAAACTCATCTAAATTGTATGCCTCTTGTACTTGTGTAATGTAGGCGGCCACTTTCTTGAGGCCTGGTACTTTATAAAAGTGCTTCCAAATAACTCCCATTGGCGTGCGGTTAGCGCCACCATTTTTGAGAAAGGTGTCCGCTATTGCAACGTTAACTACACCGGGGGCTAGGATAGGGCCGTGATTAAGTGCAACGACCAATTTGTGATTATCATTGAGTATATCGCGAAGATTTTCTGAGGTTGGGCTTATGGATATTTTCTTGGTATAAAATTGCTTTAACACTTGAGTGCTAAGCGAAAAATCATCAAAGGTACGCATGAAAAGATGCCTCTACTGCAGGACTAAAAAATGGGGATTATAAGTTAAGTGTAGAGGATGATAAAAGGCCTAACCAGCCTGTGACATGGCTAAAACCGACAAAGATATCAAAGGGAGAGCGCTCGCGATTGGCTTGTGCTTAGGCTTCGCGTATATTGCCTGTAAAACGGCCTGTTTAACCAAAAGAGAGTTTGTTTATGTCGTCACGTCTAAATAGTACTAGCCAACCTAATGAATTCACTCTTGAATTACCTAATGGCTTGACTGTTCAAGGGAAACATTGGCCAGCCTCGGCTGAGGGGGAAGGGCTGCTACCCATATTGGCGTTACATGGCTGGTTAGATAATTGCGCGACGTATAATCTACTGGGCCCGGCGTTACACGGAGACATTTACGCTGTGGATTTAGCAGGGCATGGTTCTTCTTCACACCGCCCTGCTGGCGTACGTTATCATTTAGTGGATAACGTAGATGATGTTTTTGCTATTGCGGATGCATTAGGGTTTGAGCAGTTTAATCTTATGGGGCACTCTATGGGGGCAGGTATCAGTACGTATGTTGCTGCAGTTGCCCCTGAACGTATTCATCGATTGATTCTTATTGAAGGGATCGGAACTCATACCTCGCCAGCGGAGCAAGCGCCTGATGTGCTTGCAAAAGCCGTTAAAGATATGCGTAGGGCCCATAAGATTAATATGCCTGTATATCGAGAGCTAACAGATGCTGTAGATGCGCGTAAGGGTGTAGTTGGTGCTATAAGTGCGGATGCAGCAACTCACCTATGTGAGCGAGGACTTGTTGATGTGCCTGAGGGTGTCACCTGGTCTAGCGATCCCCGACTCAAAATGGGATCAGCTATCCGTCTTACCGAAGATATGGTGATGGCATACCTTAAAAAAATCGCAGCGCCTACTCTACTGATCGGAGCAGAGCAGGGCTTTTTTCCAAGCATCGGGCCGTTAAAGTTACGGGTTGAAGCTGTTGCTGATTTGACATTATTGACGTTGCCTGGAAACCATCACCTTCATTTAGAAGAGGATACTTGCCCTCCAGTCATTAATGCCATTAACGCGTTTCTTTTGCGCGAAGTGTCGTAACCACTTCGCCACCAATTCCCCAGTTATCAGTGCTCACCTCGTCAATGACAACCACGGTCGTCTTTGGGTTTTTATTCAATACATCCACGAGTAGTTGAGTAGCCCCCTTAATGAGGTCAGCTTTTTGTTGTGGGGTGACATTTTCATCGGTGATTTTAATATTTACGTAAGGCATTGAATTGCTCCTGGTTGATGCGAGGTGGCGCGTAGCTTATCCAGCTACCGATGCTGACTAACACGACACCGGTAGCGAGAAAAATACTTGAAGGTTCATTCAAGAAAATGATGGCTGATATGCTGGCAAGTATAGGGACTGATGCCATCATTGTGCCCATGGACGTGGGGCCAATGATGTGTACTGCACGAACATACAGCAACATTTGAATAATCGTTGCTAGAAAACCTTGGTAAAACGCCTGCGTAAGAACATCTCTCCACAATAAAAGACTGATATTGCTAGGTAGAGCGACGAGGTAGATTGGTAAATAAATCACTGCAGTGACAAGGGCAAGGCTGATGGTTGCTTCCCATGGTGATATTTTCCAGTGTTTCACTAAAACAGAGAACAGAGCCCAGAAAAAAGCAGCGAAAATTAACCAAAGTTGTCCGGCGCCGATAACGCTTGCTGTACTTGATGATTGATTTTGGCCTAACAGAGCAAATACACCTAGGGTTATAACCCCCACTCCAATCCAGCTTGAGCGCTTAATCTGATCCTTAAAAATAATGCGCGATAGTAATGTAATAAAAAACGGCATAAGGCCGGGTAATAGAACTGCAGCGTGGGATGCTGGGGCGAGTTCAAAACCTCTGAAAGCGCAGCTGGCATAGGCAATGCCACCAATAAGGCTGCTACAAATTATCTTTGGGTTTAGTATGTTAAACCGAAATTTGAACCACCAAACGGGCAATAATAGTAAGGCGCAGGTAGCGTAGCGTATTGCGATTACGTCATTGGGGAGTAGTTGGCTTATGCCTCCAAGGCGCGATACTACAATGAAACCCGTCCAGATAAGCACAGCACCGAGTGCAAATAAGTATCCTCTTCTTTGTGCAATCTTATTTTTCATCATGTCCTCGTAACAGTGATTAAATAATGTGGTAATCGGATAGGTGTATATTCTAAAGTAGTTGCGTATTCTTTAAAAATGAAAAATAATGAATAATATATTCATTTATAGAGAATGATATTTGGAGGATTACGATGGAAATATCTGATTTAAAGGTATTTAAAGCGGTTGTTGAAGAAGGTGGAGTGAGTAACGCTGCAAAAAAGCTCCACAGGGTGCCATCCAATGTTACAGCACGCATCCAAAAACTTGAAAAAGAGCTAGGAAAGACGCTTTTTATTCGTGACAGGAAGCGCCTCGTGATCTCATCATCAGGGAAACTGTTGATGGGGTATGCTGATAAGATTTTGCAGTTGGCTGACCAGGTTATTGATGTCTTTAATAGTGACAACCCTCAAGGAACATTAAAGTTGGGTTCCATGGAGGCGGTTGCTGCAGCACGCTTGGCGGAACCATTGGTAAGGTTCCACCAACAACACCCAGCGGTTAACGTGGATTTATCAACGGGCCCCTCGGGCACATTAACGGAAAGGGTGATCATGGGAGAGCTCGACATAGTGCTTGTAGCTGACCCAATAGAGGATGATCGACTAACACGGCAACCGGTATTTGATGAAACGTTGGTTGCAATAACAAGTGTTAAAAATGGCATTATCAAAACAGCAAAAGATTTTGGTGCTGACCCTGCCATTTTGGTCTTTAGCGAGGGCTGTGCCTATAGAAAGCGTTTGTTAGAGTGGTTTAATGCCACAAATGTTGTGCCGCGTATCATGGAAATTCGCTCGTACCATGCCTTGATGGTCTGCGCAGTCGCAGGCATGGGGGTAGGTATTGTACCTGAATCAGTTATTGCCGCTCATTCTGCAATTTCTGGCTTAAAAGTGCACAGTTTACCTGGCGAGGTCGCGGATTCAACAACATATGCAGTTTGGCGAAAAGATGAGCTGTCGGCCTCTATTGAGGCGTTCTATCAGTGCATATGTAGCTGATTACATTATAAAAACTAGGTGACTTTGGTTTTTGCTTACAATTTGAAACAAAACTATTTTTACTTTCTTTAGTTATAACCGGTATGCGGTTTATACCAAATGTGGCGGTTCGGCGCGTACGGCGGGTGGTTTGGTAACATCCTGTAATAAGCAATAATATTGCAATGGTATTGCGTAAATGGATTGATTTGCCGCTAAGTCGACCTTAAATCCCCTTAAAAATACGATAAAAGCTGATTTATTGAAGTATAAGTACTCCTTTCTGTATAAAAATAGTGCTTCTTTTGGGGTAAATATCATAACCAAATGTAGTCTTTGGTTACCATTTGTACCTTTTGGAAACATCGTTCCAGAAATTGTTTATATGGTACCGGTGTGGTATTTTCTACGCTCCTGGAACCCAATAGTGACTATATAGTGACCGTTGAGTTCCACTTCACAATAAAAATAAAGGAACCTGCTATGCCTCAACAGCTAATTCACCGTGCCGTGATAGCTCTTCTGTGCCTAGGTCTAATGGCATGTGGCAGTGATTATAAAATCGCTGATCCGC
>MAAC01005992.1_pt1 | contig 41678 bp, 37 predicted proteins | sample 1115981 | NCBI WGS metagenome assembly MAAC01 (sample SAMN04961126, study PRJNA320927) | seawater metagenome | isolation source: sample BD02T64 sea water enriched with oil for 64 days | place: USA:Gulf of Mexico | collected 2013-07-27 | reverse complement strand
TTCGATTCGTTTTTAGCAATATTCTCGATTTTTGAATCAGAAAAGTCTTTATAGTTTTCTCTTATTTCGTCAACACTATACATTCAGTTTTGAGTTCGGTTTTAATTGGGTACAACGGTTCGTGTATGGTGTCGTAGCATCCCGAAGGGTGCTATGCACTATACACATTGTTGTATGCCGTTTTAATTATTTTCAACTATTTGTATTTCTTCATCTGTTAATTTATAAAGCTTATAAACCATAGCATCAATTTCAATATCTGTTTTATCAATTTCAGTTTTTAGGGTTTGGGCTTCTGCTTTTTTTGTTTCAAAAACATCCATCCAATCCATTTCATCGGTTTTGGTGAGTTTTTCTCCGCCAACTTTTTTTATGGCTTTGTTTAGCTCATTTATAAAATCTGAAAAATCTAACTCGTGCCAGTTTTGGAGATTTCTAGGCAGTTTTACCAATTTAAAGTTAGATTGGAAGAATTTTGAAAATTTGCTATTCAATTTTGCATATTCTTCATTTAATTCGAGAACATCATCTATTATTTCAATAAAACCTGAATTAACCTTCTCATTTATTTCTGGTATTGGAAATTTTTCAATGTGATTGACATTAAGCTTTGGAAAGGCCTTTCTATCCAAGTTTACATTTGACTTTTTGAAAAATGCAGAACACATATTACTTGCTAAAATTGCTAGAACGGTTTTGATATATTTTCCCTTACCATCTTTTGGAATGAAATTAAATACATCAGTATTATTTATAATTGTTTGATTTATAAATGTTACGTCAATTCTTGACTTAGATAAAATTCGATTTAAAATTAATCTGTCACCTTCGAATATTTCCAATTTTCTAGGTGCAGCTAAATTCCTCCCATATTTGATGAACCCTGTTGATTTTCTTAGATTGAATCGTTGGACATTTCTAGCTCCAATCAATGGTAAAAAAGCGTCATCCAATTTGTTTTCTGAATGATAGACTTTTTCATTCATCATTTCTCTTGTTTGAGTAGGAGTACCCTTGCCTTTTTCATAAGGTTTCATTCCCTGGTAACCGGCTACAAATTCTCCTATACTATGTACTCCCTTCAATTCGAGTTTATGATCAAATGATATTGAGATTGAAGAGTTAATGTTTTCAAAAGTTTCAATTTTATTAAAAAACCAAGCCCGATTATCAATTGCAGAGAGTCGAAGCTCAATATTTTCTAAATTTCTGTTTACAGCAATAACGTTAGTTGCTTTTGGGAATTTATTTTCACGTGTTTTTTTAACTGTTAATATGACAGTATCAACAGTTGCATCTTCGAACACGCTAAATACATTTAGAATTTCAATGCAGTGATTTTGGAGAAAAACCTCAGTTCTCAACCTAGAATCGTACTGTGTAGAAAGCCAATAGTTAGGAATTATCACAGAAAATGGCATTTCATCCTTAATCAGGTTAAAGATTTTTTCAATGAAAACACCATAAGTGTTGATTTGATATTCAGCAGTTGAGTAATTCTTATAAATATAATCCTTAGTCTTTTCGTCTAAAGCGTGAGACTGGACATAAGGCGGATTTCCAACCACCACATCAAAGCCACCTTTAGCAAAGACATTAGGGAATTCTTCTTCCCAATTAAAGGCTTTATCTCCTGCAACAGCTTTGCTGTCAATAAGCGAGTTACCACATTTAATATTGTTGTTTAAGGTGTTAAGTTTTCTTCGGGGTTGTGCGGTACGTAACCAAAGCGAGAGTTTGGCAATTTCTACACTTTCTTCATTTAAGTCAACACCAAAAATGTTGTTTTCTAATACCGTATTTTCAATGTTCGGAAACACTAAACCACCACCCAATAAATTAGTTTGCAGTTCGTCAATATCTTGATGTTCTTTTATTAAAAAGTCAAGGGCTTGGTTTAAAAAAGCACCAGAACCACAAGCAGGGTCACAAATGGTGAGCTGCAATAACCATTCTCTATAAGTTTCTAAACTGGCTAATAATTTCTTTTTGGTTTCCTTTTGGCGTTTCGGGTTAAAGTCTTCTTCTAATATTTTTAACTCGTCTTTCTTCTCGGTACAGAGTTTACCAATGGTATTGTCAACAATGTATTTGGTAATGTACTTAGGTGTGTAAAAAACACCGTCTTTTTTTCGTTTGGTTTTTTGCTTGTCAAAATCTGTTCCTTCAATTTCGGCATTTACGCTTTCAATTTCGTTTAACGAATTTTCAAAAATATGCCCCAGAATATTAACATCTACTTGGCTTTCAAAATCGTAAGCTTGTAAAGCATTGGTATGTTTAGCTAATAATTCATCGCTAATTATTAAACTGTCTAAAACAGAGTCAGGCTTAAATAATCCACCGTTATAGGCAAATATTTCAGCAGTTTTATCTGTTCCTTTTCGCCCTGTATCTAAATAGTTAAAGTATTTTTTGTATCGGCTATACAATGGCACTACTTCATCTAACTCTTTTAGCTTATCCCATTGCTCTAATATCTTAACGGTAGAGTTTGGTGGTAATAACCCTCTATCTTCTGCAAAAAAGATAAACAGAAAACGGTCAATCAGCTTTTGTGATTTCTTAAATAAGTTGTGTTTAATATTCTTGTTCGCTCTAGCGGCATCTTCAATATTTAATTCAGCTCTAAAAACCTCATTTTTCATATTGAGCTTTACCAAATCTCTAAACAACTCTCTCTTAAATGCAGAGTAATCAGTATAAAACTTCTTGGTAATGGCTTCTTCTTCTTGTACAGAAGCTTCTTTTATTTTTAGTGGAACATTATTAAGTAGGTTTTCTTGGGCTAAACACAAGTAAAGCAGTTCAAAGCGTTCTTGGTTGATGTTAAACAAATCAAACTCTTCAAAATCAACTGCATTGTTAATGTAAAAACGAATCTTCTCAAAATTGGAAGTAATTACATAAACGCAACCTGTTTGGTTGGCTTTGTAATCAAACGCTTGTTGTCTTACTTTTTCTAAGTCTTTGGTGTTTGTTCCTTTTAATTCAATTACACCTAATGCTTCATTATCTTTAAGAATCGCACCATCAGCTTTTCGGCTATTCTTTTCATTCTTATACTCAGCTACCAAATTGAAGTCGGCATTTGGTTTCATTGTGTAACCCAATATCTTAGAAAACAACTCCGTTAGAAAAATACCTTGGTATTCTTCCTCTTTACTCGAACGAATGTTCTCTTGTATTTTAGGCTCGTGAAAGTATTTAGTAAACTTTTTAAATGCTTTAGCAACAGCTTCGCTGTCTTGTTGCTTTAGGTATTTCTTTAATACTGAGGTTTGGAATAATGGCATTTATGTTTTCTAATTTTTTTCAGTTTTCAGTAATGGCATACAACGGTTTGTGTATGGTTAGTAGCGGATTTCTACTCCCTAACTTTTCAGTTTAGCACTGACTTCTGTTTTATGTTTATACTTTTGTTTTAATATTTAAACCGCTATTACTTATACACCGTGTTGTAGTGCGTTTATTTTTTCAGATGTTTTTCATATCTGTTTTTCTCTTTCATATATCCTATTTCATAAAAATTATTTTTGTCCTTTGCCCAAGATGAATTTAAAATTGGGTCAGGACTTCTTTGATATAACCGTGTAGGCAATATTTCAAATGATTCCAAATCAGCATTGTCAAGTACTTCTCGGTGATAGAATATATTTTTCCCATCGGTAGAATAATTTCTGTTTAAAATCTTAAAAGTATCAGGCTTAGCTTTTGTAATTTTCTTGCCTTCCAGAAAAACACTTTTGTCATCTTTGGCAAAACCAAATCCTAAACTCTTTAATTCGCTTGGATTTTTACACGCTTTAATTTTAATTGCGTGTTGAGTTGACGTCGATTCGTCAAAATAATATGCAACTTCATTATCTATTGCATATCCACACTTATAACCATCTATTTCAGAAGATAATGGACTTGGCATAAGTCCATTATCAAGAACTTTGAACGTTTTAGGGTTTTCAACTTTTGCTTTTCCGTATCTTGTTAAGATAACTTCATCATTTCCAGCGTAAAGATGATTTATTAGTTTGAAATTCTTTGGATTTACACCTCGTTGTAGTTTTGCCCTTAAAAACACTCTATCGTCATCTTTTATAAAATCATTATTTAAAACTTCAGTAAGATTTGGATTAAGGTTTAAATATATAATGTCATCCCAAGATTCGATATGCTTTGGGTTATGTCTAAAAATAAGACTTTCAGATAGGAAGTAGTCCGTAGGGTTGTTATCCTTATCTAAAGTCCGTTTAGACCTTGTTAGGTCAATGGTCTTTCTATTTGTTATATAGTTTTTTTCTTTCCATAAAACCTTATAATCAACAAATAATTTTTCTGTTCTAATCATAATCTTTTCAAATGTACTACAACGGCCTCGGTTATGAGTAGTGCGGGTTTTTGAAAGCTATTTTGTTTCAATCGAGCACTGCCTTTAGCGAGCCATTTTTATGTTTATTATTTTCTTGAATAAAGATACAAATTGCGAGCGGAAAAAGATGCTGAAAGTAATGTTTTAGCAATTAGTCCCGCATTACTTATAACCGTTGTTAGGCAACGTTATTCAAAATATTCAATAGTTGAGTTTAAGTATGTTTCAATTGAATCGCCGTCTTTTTTCTTGTATCTAATGCAGTTTTTTTTCAAATCATAATCAAGACAACTGTATGAACTTTCATTAAAAATTTCATTGTCTTTAATCATTATATATGATGATTTTATAATTGTTTTATCGATTAATTCCAATACCTCTTTACTCGCTGAAAGCGATTTGTCGTAAACCTCATACTTAATTAAATTCCAATCAGAATCATAAAAATACTTGGTGATATAGTTTGGGATAGGATTATATTTTATATTGATTGAGTCATTTGAAAAGTTTCCTATTGATATGAACTCAGATTGTTTAATTAACTTTCCTTTTTTATTTAATTCGTTTTCATATTTTGATTTAGTCATTAATTCTCCAGCCTGGTTGAAGCAAATTTTTGAAGTTAACAGGTTTTTATCATCATAGATATAAGTATAAACTCTCACTAAATCTTCTGAAGAATATTGCCTCTGTTCAGAAATAAAACCGTTTTGGTTGAAGAAATATTCATTATCAAGTGAATAAGTTTCTTCACTTTCATTTTCTTCATGATTCCTCTCCAATTCAAACTTTTGCCTTTTTACATTTCCTACCAGTCCAATTTTTTCTAAATCCGTCGTAGTATTCTTTTGGACAGAACAGCCAATAAATATTAGTATAAGCGAAAATATTATTAGATTTCTCATCATTAATGTTGCCTAACGGTTTTGTATATGGTTTGTTGCGTGTTTTAAGCACCTAATTTAGCAAATACAAACCGAATAGAAAATCCGCGAGGATTTTCGTAAATTGGCTAGAACTAGCAATAAATTATATACGGTGTTGTAAAACGTTTTTATTTTCCAAATCCAATATTCGGTTTTTCAGGTTTTACACTTTTTTTTAATTCCGCATATTTTTGGTCAAATTCCTCTTTTGTAATTGCATCTATTGATTTTAGCCATTTAAAATTATTCAGTTGACTTTCATAACTCAAATTTTCATCTACAATCGCATAGTTTTCTTTTAAAAATTCATTTCTTGATTTCATTAATTCCGACAAAAATTGGTCGGTCGCAGATTTACTCGGTATATTTTTATGAATATAAATGTAACTGTCATTTGTCAATCTTATTTTCCAAAAATTTTGTTTAGACAAAAAGTAAATTACCAAAAAAATTGTTCCTATTCCAGCCCAAAATAGTCCAGCAAATTTTTCTCCAGTTCCACCTCGATATAGACTTATTTGTATTGCAATTGCTATTAAAAAAATTACACCTGCAATTATCAATAAAGTGTGATTCGTTGATTTATGCGAAACTTTTTCTCCGTTTAAATTTTCAAATGGAATATCTACTTCATTTCCGTTTCCGAATTTTGAAACGTTATAAAATAATTTTGAGTCCGTAATTCTTAATTCACGTTTTACGAAGTTCTTATTTTGTTTTAATTCTTTCATTTTGTTTGTTGTGCCAAATGTTTTACAACTTGTTATATCACTCATAAAGGTAACGATATCCATTAAATATTCCCCGATAACAATACCTTTTGTTCTTCTTTATCACGCCTCGAAATATGAAGCAAAGCAGTATCCAATGGACTCTGTATAGCCTGTAAATCACGCTGGGCTACGTGAGTGTAAATCATTGTAGTCTCCGGCTTACTGTGGCCTAATAATACCTGAATATATCGCAAATCCGTGCCGTTCTCCAATAAATGAGTAGCGTAACTGTGCCGCAAGGTATGGGGCGTAACATGTTTGCTAATTCTAGCTAACGTACAACTTCTTTTTAAAAATTTTCGAATGCTTGTTGCACTATATTTTCCTCCGTTGGGATTTTCAACAAAAAAATGCCTCGGTGTATAACTCATATAATAATTGTTAAACAACGGCAAAAAGCTTTCAGCAAGTATCACATAACGGTCTTTTCTACCCTTTGCATTTTTAATAAAAAGTTTTCGCCTATCTAAATCAAAATTACCTAACTCCAAATCTATAACCTCACCAATGCGCAAACCAGCCGAATACAGCAGAGCCAAAACTGTACGGTGCTTTAAGTTTTTAGTTACTCGTAATAAATCAATAACTTCCTCCTTGCTCAAAACAATAGGTAACTTTTTACTACTAAAAGGCCTCGAAATTGCCTCTGTATCTATTTTACAAGTGGGATAGAAGACTCCAAAATGCTTCAAAGCACTAACCATTTGTCTATGCGTGCTAATAGAATAACGTTTATGCTTTACCTGATTTTCAATAAATAAACGTACATCTCTGTTGTCTATACTTTCTAAAGGTTTGTCCCTCATAAAAGAAATAAAATCAGCTGTAAAATGAAAGTATATGAGTACCGTGTTTTCACTCAGTCGTAAACCGCGTAAATAAGAAACATAACTGCTTATAAGTTCTTTTTGTACTTCGGAAAGAACTCGATTGCGTGCGGTTCTTTTCGCTGGTTGTTTCAGCATTTTAGCATTAAAATCACTGAGATCAACACTTATCTCAATGGAAGTCAATTCTTCCTCAAGCGCTTGCCAAGAAATATCCGAAGTAAAAGCATAATACATACGATGGGTGTTACTCCAGTGCACATATTTAATCGATTTGATCTTTTCTTTGATCTTCGCATTGAATTTGAACCGAAGGCCAATACAGGGTTCCCCTTTATGTTTTAAGGGAGCAAAAACAATTTTCATAGTAGTAAATAAGGCGAGGAGTTGAGGTAATGAACTATGATGAGCAATACATTTCGTAAAACTAAGAAAAATTATTACAACTCGTCACGCTGTTCTTTCTGCCCTGTCATCATTAAAAAGGCTTTTAAGAACTCGTTGATGTTACCGTCCAGTATCGCATCCGTATTTCCGCTTTCGTAGCTGGTACGTACATCTTTCACCAGTTTATAAGGGTGCAACACATAGTTACGTATCTGTGAACCCCATTCTATCGCCATCTTTCCGCTTTCTATCTCATCGCGCTGCGCTTGTTGTTTTCGTAGTTCTATTTCGTAGAGCTGCGATTTTAGCATTTGCATCGCCTTCTCACGGTTTTCTAACTGGGAGCGGGTTTCAGAATTATGGATTACAATTCCACTGGGTTTATGTGTTAGTATCGCCTTGGTTTCAACCTTGTTTACATTCTGTCCGCCAGCACCGCTAGAGCGGGCAAAGTCCCAGGAGATATCGGCTGGATTAATATCAATCTCAATGGAGTCGTCTGCCAACGGATACACATATACACTTGCAAAACTCGTATGGCGCTTAGCATTACTATCAAAAGGGGAGATACGCACTAAACGATGTACTCCGTTTTCACCCTTTAACCATCCAAAACCAAAATCACCCTCTATTTCCAGAGTCACAGTTTTTATTCCCGCAACATCACCAGATTGGAAATTAAGCTCCTTGACCTTAAAGCCATTTTTCTCAGCCCACATCAAGTACATACGCATTAACATCTGTGTCCAATCACAACTTTCGGTACCTCCGGCACCAGCCGTAATTTGCAGCACAGCACTCATATTGTCACCTTCCTCACTCAGCATATTTCTAAACTCAAGAGATTCGGTAGCTTCTAACGCTTTTTGGTAGCGGGCTTCTACGTTTTCTTGCAGACCTTCGCCTTCCTTAAAAAATTCAAGGATGATCTCGGCGTCTTCGGTAAGAGTGACAGCAGTTTCGTAATCGGTAATCCACTTTTTTTTATTCCGAAGCAGTTTCATAAAAGCCTCTGCTTCCTGCGGATTGTTCCAAAAATTGGGGTCGAAGGTTTTCTCTTCGTCGTTTGTTATTTCTATTCGCTTCCCAGCAACGTCAAAGATACCTCCTTAACGCGTCCTGGCGATCTTTGAGACCTTTAATTTGATCTTGTGTTATCATATTGTAGCTCCACTTAATGGCAGATAGTTTCTTAGTTGAAATTTACTTGAAGGGTAAAATTAGCGTTAATAATGACAATGGGAAATTATTTTCCCCTTAAGTTTTTAACATAGTTGACCTAAAAATTATGGTTTCTGAAGCTATATTCTACTAAATTAATTGGTTAGCATCATAAAATCACCCGAAAGAGGTAATAGTTGTTTCGAATTTTATAGATTTAGAGCGTACTAATTGATACAAAAGTTCAAGATGCAACTGTAAAGAGAAGCAAATTGGGAGAACTTTTTTTCAGTAAATAGATCTTATGAAACAGGTTACACTTGTTGTAGCGTTATTCTTCGGAATGACATCAGTATACGCACAATTCTTAGATACAAAAAAAGACCTTCAGAAATTTAACGGATTCTACGATTTTCATTATTCCGAAGCAGAAGGCAACATCTACCTTGAAGTAGACAAACTAGATACCGAATTCCTTTATGTTCATTCGCTCAGCACCGGTTTAGGTTCCAACGACCTTGGTTTGGACCGCGGACAGCTTGGGGATGGCGTTTTGGTAAAATTTGTGAAAGCGGGGAAGAAGCTATTACTTATTCAGCAAAATACTCAGTATCGAGCAAACACCAACAACCAGCTCGAAAAGAAATCTATTGAGCAGGCTTTTGCCAAATCTGTTTTGTTTGGTTTTGAGATCAAAGAAACGAAGGGCAAAAAATACATTATCGACCTTACACCTTTCTTATTACTAGATGCCCACGGAGTTGCGGCTAACCTAAAACGAAACAAAGAAGGGACGTACAAACTGGACAAAACAAGAAATGCGCTTTGGATGGATAACATCAAGGCGTTTCCAAAAAATGTTGAGTTTGAAGCGATACTGACCTTTGTTGGTCAGCCAACGGGAAGGAAGTTAAGAACAGTAGCTCCAGATGCTAAATCAGTTTCGGTAATACAACATCATAGTTTTGTGGAATTGCCAGAACATAACTATCAACCTCGAGCTTTTGATCCGCGCTGCGGATCCTACCCAATGAGTTATATGGATTATAGTACTCCAATATGGGAACCAATTAAAAAACGTTTTGTAACACGTCATCATTTAGAAAAAAAAAATCCGAAAGCTGCAATTAGTGAAGCAAAAGGGCCTATTATTTATTATCTCGACCCTGGAACTCCAGAACCAGTTCGTTCAGCCTTACTTGAGGGTGCCAGCTGGTGGAATCAAGCGTTTGAAGCCATTGGGTATAAAGATGCTTTTCAAGTGAAGTTATTACCTGCAGATGCAGACCCTATGGATGTTCGATATAACGTTATTCAATGGGTACATCGTTCTACTCGAGGATGGAGTTATGGAAGTACTATTAACGATCCTAGAACAGGTGAAATAATCAAAGGTCATGTAAGTCTAGGAAGTCTTCGCATTCGGCAAGATTTTATGATCGCACAAGCTTTAATGAACAAACCTTTTGCCAAAAGGGATGACAATTACCAACCCATGTTGGAAATGGCCTTAGCACGTATTAGACAGCTTTCGGCACACGAAGTAGGGCATACGCTTGGTTTTACGCATAATTTTGCGGCTAGCACGAACAATAGGGCAAGTGTAATGGACTATCCGCATCCTACCGTAGGAATGAAGAAGGGGATGGATGGAATGGAAACGGATTTAAAAAATGCTTATGCTACTGGAATAGGAGAATGGGATAAGGTGACCGTTGCGTATAATTATGGAGATGCTTCAGATAAAATGGGACTCAATGCTATTTTAGATGCTGCTTTTTCTAGAGGATTACGGTTTATTTCAGATAGTGATGCTAGAGCAAAAGGTGGTACTCACGCTACGGCACACTTATGGGACAATGGCGAAAATGCTTCGGAAGAATTAAATAATTTATTGAATATTCGCAAACTTGCAATTGCAAATTTTTCTGAAGATAACATACGAAAGGGAGAGCCGTATTCGGTTTTAGAAGACGTTTTTGTACCGCTATATTTCTACCATCGTTTCCAGACTGAAGCGGCTGTAAAGTTGATAGGAGGTATGAACTATGAATACGGGGTAAAAGGAGGCATTTATGTGCCAACAGCACCAGTTCCTGATCAAGACCAAAGGGCCGCGCTACAAGCGGTAATGGAAACATTAAAGGTCGAAACACTGGTCATTCCAGAAGAACAACTCAAACTGTTTCCTCCTAGAGCCTACGATTACGGAAGAACGAGAGAGTCGTTTAAAAGTACTATGGGGGTTGCTTTTGATCCATTGTCCGCTGCGGCTACAGCCAGTGATATGACATTGGGACTTTTATTGCACCCAGAACGCGCTAATCGATTGATCAAGCAAAAGGCGTTAGAACGGAATGGTCTTTCATTAAATGATGTGCTATATGGATTTGCAGAGAGCATTTTTATAGCGGAGCGTCCTGAGACTAGCTATACAAAAGAAATTCAGAGAACAATAAAATTTGTAGCGCTACAGCACCTTTTTAATCTCGCTGTAAGTTCGAAATCACTTCCACAGACAAAAGCTTTAACCAATGGATTCATCGATTTATTGGAAAATACATTTAAAGCAACTAGCGGTGTAGATCCATATTCCAAGCAGATGGCAATGGAAATTGCTGAGTTTCGAGAACATCCTGAAAAATTTAAAATAAAAGTAACGCCTAAAATTCCAGACGGAAGTCCAATTGGTAGTTTCCAATGCTTTTTAGGGAATTAATTTGATAACATATGATAATAGATTTAAGAAGCGATACCGTTACAAAACCTTGTAAGGGAATGTTAAAAGCCATGGTAGCTGCAGAGACGGGTGACGATGTATACAAAGAAGACCCTACAGTAAACGCGTTAGAAAAAAGAGTAGCTGAGCTATTTGGGATGGAAAGCGCCTTGTTTTTCCCTACGGGAAGTATGGCGAATCAAGCAGCTATAAAATTACAGACACAACCTGGAGAACAGTTGATTTGTGATAAATGGGCGCATGTCTATAATTATGAAGGTGGGGGTGTTTCTTTTAATAGCGGTGTTTCCTGTAAGTTAATTGACGGATACCGAGGGATGGTTACAGCGGCGCAGGTGGAAGAAAACATCAACCCTCCAGATTTTTATCACAGTCCGTTAACGTCTTTAGTTTGCCTGGAGAACACCACCAATAAAGGGGGAGGGGCCTGTTATAATTTGGAAGAAATGCGAGAAATAAGAGCTGTTTGCGATAGGCATGGTTTGGGGCTTCATTTAGACGGGGCTCGTTTGGTTAACGCGTTGGTTGCGAATAATGAAAATCCCAAGGACTACGGAAAGATTTTCGATACGATTTCGATCTGTTTTAGTAAAGGACTGGGAATACCATTAGGAACGGTTTTGGTGGGCAAAGAATCTCTAATGAAGAATGCCATTAGGGTGCGAAAAACACTAGGTGGCGGAATGCGACAAGTTGGTTATATAGCCGCAGCAGGACTTTATGCTTTGGATAATAATTTAGAGCGCTTGGTCGAAGACCACAGAAGAGCTTCAGAGCTTGCCCAGACACTGCAAGAACAGCGCTATGTGCTTAAAGTGGAGACCACTGAAACGAATATTGTTATCTTCTATTTACAAGAAAGTGTTTCCGAGGAAAAATTTATAGCCGATTTGTTAAAGAAAAATATACGTATAAGCGATATGGGACAAGGCAAACTCCGGATTGTTACCCATCTTGATTATACTGAAAAAATGCATCAGCGATTTACAGATGTATTAAGAGATTTATAGATAATAGACTTCCCTTGAATTCAAGGGAAGTCTTGATTTTTTGAGTAACAAAGTTTATACCTCCTCGGTGTCAGAACCCGGAGCATTTTTCTTTACAGACTCAATTCCATTATTCATTCCAGATTGTGAAGCATACATTTGGCTACTCCCAACAATTTGACCATTGGTCGATAGAATGTTGAAGTGGAACTTTCCATTTTTTGCAGTTTTTCTTTCGAAACATTTGTCGTCACCACAATTCTTTTTTACAGATTCGATTCCATTTTTGGCAGATGCCTTAGATGCATACATTTGACTAGATAAAACTACTTGTCCATTGCCAGCCTTTAATACAAAGTGAAATTTTTCACCACTTTTCTTTAATTCAAACATATTTGAGATATTAGGAGTTATACTTGTATTCTGTCTATAAATATCGAATTTTTTTTTTAATCTCAGTTATTATTAAACAAATTTCGAGATCGATTTTTTTTTCTCATTTTGACGCTGCACTTCATCCTGTTTTAACGGCAACTAGTCGAAAACAGTACATATCTCCAGATAATAATTGGGTATTTTTTAGTAACTTTAAGAGATCAAGCTTTAATTTAGCCAAATATTCATAAACCATTAAACATTAACAAACATGAAAAAAATTATTCTATTAGGTCTGTCATTATTAGTAGCTTCTATGACTTTTGGACAGGACCTTCCAACAAACCCTGAACCTGGTAAATGTTACGTTCGTTGTGTGACTCCAGATATCTGGGTAAATCAGGATGTGACTGTACAAGTTTCTCCTGCATATAAAAAATTAAGTGTTGTACCTGCTCAATACAGAAAAGAAACGATCACAGTTGATGGTAAGGCTGCAGGGCAAAATTTAGAAATTATTCCTGCACAATATACAACAGAGTCTTTTTCTGTTCAAACTAAAGATGCTACACAACGTTTGGTAAAAGTTCCTTCTCAAAAAACGACTGAGACTGAAACTGTAACGGTTGCAGAAGCAAGCTATAGTTTAAGAATTGTTCCTGCTCAATATGAGAACAGAGACTTTACTGTTGTCGTACAACCCGCTTACCAAAAAGTAACAACGGTACCTGCTGTTTATGAAACAAGAAATGTTACAATTACAACTAAAGAACCTTCTCAACGCTTGGAAGTGATTCCTGCTGAATGGGGAACTGAGACATTAACATACAACAAAAGAGAGTACGGTTCTTCTATTAGAACTACTCCAGCTAGTTTTTCTTCAGATGCAGAAACGATCGAGGTGAAGCCTAAAACTGCAAGATGGGAAATGAGTGATACACCTGCAGCCGATTGTGCTTCTAGTGATCCTAACGACTGTAGATACTGGTGTTACAAAGGAGTGCCTGCAGAATATACTTCTGTAAGTGTTCAACGTTTGGCAGCAGATGCCTCTTTTGTAAGAGTTGCTGATTGTGACGAATCTAAAAATGGTGGAAAACCCTGTGGTCAAGGTACGTACACAAGAACTACCTTGGTTAAGCCAGCTACATCTAGAGTAATTGATATTCCTGGTAAAACTAAAACAGTTAAGACTACAGTATTGGTAACTCCTCCTACTACAAGAACTGTAGACGTACCAGCGGTAACAAAGACGATCTCTAAAAGAGTAATGGTAACTCCCCCTTCAACCGAAAGAATTGAGATTCCTGCTGTTACAAAAACTGTTACAAGAACTATATACTCTAATGAAACAACAAGATTAGAAGGATCACCAGCTGTTTCTACTACATTTAAGAAAACAGTGATGTCAGCTCCTCCAACAACAAGAGCAATCGATATCGCTGGAAAATCTAAAACACTAGAAGTAACTAGATTGGTTTCTGACTCCAGAGTGGAAGAAGCTGCTGTTCCAGCTGTTACTAAGACTGTAAGAAAAGAAGTTCTTCAAACTAAAGGTGGATTAACTACTTGGAAAGAAGTTGAGTGTGCATTAGTAGAATACCAAGCGCTTCCAATTAACTGGAACTTAGGTAGTGCTACTTTAACTGGTGAAGCTAGGAGATTAATTGATACTCGTTTAATGCCTGTATTGAGTCAAAACCCTGGTGTTAAATTGGAAATTGCTTCTCATACAGATGCGAGAGGAAGTAATACTTCTAACCAAGATCTTTCAGAAAGAAGAGCGCAAGCAGTTGTGTCTTACCTTCAAACAAAAGGTGTTAACAGTAGTCTTTTAGTTGCTAATGGATTTGGTGAGAAAAGATTGAAAAACAGATGTAAAGACGGTGTTTCTTGTACGGAGCGCGAACACGCTGTGAATCGTAGAACTGAATTCCGTTTGATTAACAACTAGTCGTTAATATTAAAATAATCATCAACGATTTTTTAAAAGAATTCCCATTTTTTGGGAATTCTTTTTTTTTTATCATCTTTGGCACAAATTATGCAACCTTCAATCAAAAATTAACCTACGATGAGGCAGTTCCTATTTATTACTTTTCTATTTTTTTCGGTGATATCTTTTGCTCAAGACAATGTATCCAGCCTTGATTGGCATACAAACCTTGAAGAAGCTAAGAAAATTTCACAAAAGACAAATAAACCTATTCTAATGTATTTTACGGGTAGTGATTGGTGTCCACCTTGTGTTGCGTTAAAAAAGGACTTTTTTGAAAATCCAGAGTTTGTTAAGCGTGCAGATGATTTTGTTTTGGTGATGATTGATTACCCGAGACGAGTTGATATCATTTCTGAAGAGCAAATGGCCTATAATAAAAAGGTGATCAATAAATACAATAAGAATAAGTCATTCCCTAAACTGCTGGTTTTAAATCATTCAGGACGAGAATTGGGAAGACTTTCGGGATATAGTTCTTATAGCACTGATAAAGATACAAGCTACCATTTTGCCTTTGTAGATAAGTTTACTAGCAAATAACTAAATCACTTAAATAGATCCATTCCGGGAATATTTGGCATCCCCTCTTTAGCTACGGCACCTAGTTCAGTTTCGTTTATTTCTGAAGCTTTTGAAACCGCTTGGTTAATCGTAATAATCAAATAATCTTCTAGTTGCTCTTTATCTTCTAACAAAGAAGGGGCGATTTCTATTTTTTTGATGGTCCGATTCGCAGTTAAAGTCACTTTTAAGAGACCGTCATTACTTTGATCATCTATTAAAACACTATCTAGCCTCTTTTTTGTGGCTTCAACCTTTTCTTGTGTCTCTTTCAGTTTTCCCATCATTCCCATTAAATCTCCGAACATCCTTTTTTTTGGTTTTAGATTAAGTGCAAATTTAGTACTTTGCAGAGCAATAAATCAACCTTTTAATTATGAAAAATTTAGTTGCTGTATCCATTGCTTGCCTTATTTTTGCAGCCGCTTGCAATTCTAAAGAAACTTCAGAAAAACAAATGAATATTACACCACCTAAAGCCGATAAGATCTCTAAGAATCTTGAAATGCATGGAGATGTGCGAGAAGACAATTACTATTGGCTTAATGATCGTGAAAATGAAGAAGTAATTGACTATTTAGAACGTGAGAATGATTATTATGATAAGATAACTGCGCATACCAAGAAGTTCAAGTCTGATTTGTTCCAAGAAATGAAGGGAAGAATTAAGGAGGAGGATGCGTCTGTACCTTATTTGCTAAATGGATATTACTATATAACCAAATACGAAAAGGGAAAGGATTATCCCATTTATACTCGTAAGAATGGGTCTTTAGAAGCGCCTGAGGAGATTTTATTCAATGTAAATGAAATGGCCGAAGGACACTCTTACTACAATCTCAGTGGAATTAGTGTGAGTGAGGATAATAAACTTGTTTCTTTTGGGGTAGATACGGTGAGTCGAAGAAAGTATACTATCTATATCAAAAACTTGGAAACGGGAGAAGTTTTGGACGAAAATATTCCGTTGACAACGGGAAGAGCCACTTGGGCAAACGACAATAAAACACTTTTCTATACCCGAAAAGATGAGGAAACACTTCGTTCTAATGAAATATACAGACATACGTTAGGAACGAACCCCAGTAACGATGCTTTGATTTTTACTGAAGAGGATGAAACTTTCGGAACTTATGTCTACAAAACGAAATCGCGAAAATACCTTGTAATAGGTTGTTATAGTACCCTAACTTCAGAATTTAGAGTTTTAGATGCAAATACTCCAAATGAAGATTTTGAAGTATTTCAGCCTCGCGAAAGAGGTTTGGAATATAGTATTTCTCACTATGATGATAGTTTTTATATTTTGACAAATAAAGACAAGGCGATTAATTTTAAACTGATGAGAACTTCCGAAGGGAAGACCACTCAAGACAATTGGGTAGATATGATCCCCCATAGGGAAGACGTCCTATTGGAGGATATTGATATTTTCAAGGACTATTTGGTGGTTAGTGAGCGATCAAACGGCCTTAATGAGATTCGTGTTAAACGCTGGGATGATAAGGAAGACTACTATCTACCTTTCGATAATGAGACTTATACAGCGGGAACAGGAGGAAACCCTGAGTTTGATACTGACATTTTGCGCTATGGTTATAATTCCCTTACGACGCCTTCTTCTACCATAGATTTCAATATGAAAACCCGTGAAAAAAAGCTTATGAAGGAAACCGAAGTACTTGGCGGCAAATTCGATAAGAACAACTATGAGTCGAAACGTGTTTGGGCAATAGCAGCTGATGGAACGAAAATTCCAATCTCAATGGTCTATAAAAAGGGGATAAAGCAGGATGGTAAGAATCCATTCTTATTATATGCCTATGGTTCTTATGGTTCAACGATTGATCCTTATTTTTCCTCGGTTCGACTGAGTTTGCTTGATAGAGGCTTTATTTATGCCATTGCGCACGTAAGAGGTGGGGAGTACCTAGGAAGACAGTGGTATGAAGATGGAAAATTATTGAAAAAGAAAAATACGTTTACAGATTTCATAGATGCATCTAAGTATGTAATTTCCGAAAACTATACATCAAAAGACCATTTATATGCTTCTGGTGGTTCTGCAGGTGGGTTGTTAATGGGGGCAGTTGTCAATATGGCTCCTGAACTCTACAACGGTGTGGTTGCTGCGGTCCCATTTGTGGATGTGGTGACCACAATGCTAGATGATAGTATCCCGCTTACAACAGGCGAATATGACGAGTGGGGAAACCCAAATGAACCCGAGTATTATGATTATATGAAATCGTACTCGCCATATGATAATGTGATATCAAGACTGTATCCAAACATGCTGGTTACCACAGGTTTACATGATAGTCAGGTGCAGTACTGGGAACCAGCGAAATGGGTGGCAAAATTGCGTGAAATGAAGCAAGGGGATAATGTTCTATTGCTTCAAACAAATATGGACGCTGGACACGGTGGCGCATCTGGCCGATTCGAAGCTTTAAAGGAAGTAGCTATGGATTATGCTTTTTTATTGGATTTGGAAGGAATTCAGGAGTAATTAAAATATTTGATTACCTTTGTCACGTTTTAAATTTAAGTTTTATATCTTAAAGTTTGTTACAAATTTCCCTGTATGAGAGAAGAAATACAAGCCCACAATAGTGTTTTAGAGTTGATAGGTGATACACCTTTAATTAAACTTAATAACATTGCGGCAAAGATGAAAGGTAATTATTTTGCCAAAGTCGAAGCATTCAACCCTGGACACTCTACTAAAGATCGAATAGCACTTTATATTATTGAACAAGCTGAGAAAAAAGGCATTTTAAAGCCTGGCGATACTATTATTGAAACCACCAGTGGAAATACTGGATTTAGTATTGCGATGGTTAGCATTATAAAAGGGTATAAATGTATTCTTGCTGTTAGTTCAAAATCTTCGAACGATAAAATAGATATGCTAAAAACGATGGGAGCAAAGGTATATGTATGCCCTGCTAACGTTAGCGCCGATGACTCTCGTTCGTATTATCAAGTAGCTAAGCGTCTTCACGAAGAAACGAAGGGATCGGTATACATAAATCAATACTTTAATGAGCTAAATATGGATGCTCATTATTATAGCACTGGACCAGAGATTTGGAATCAAACCAAGGGTAAGATTACGCATTTAGTAGCTTGTAGCGGTACAGGAGGTACTATCTCTGGAACCGCACGATTCTTAAAAGAGCAAAATCCTGACGTCAAGGTAATTGGTATTGATGCATTTGGATCTGTATTAAAAAAGTATCACGAAACTAGAGAATTTGATACGAACGAAATTTACCCGTATCGTATTGAAGGTTTGGGTAAAAATTTGATTCCAACGGCAACAGACTTCAACTCAATAGATGATTTTATTAAGGTTACGGATGAAAGTAGCGCACATACTGCACGTGAGCTTGCAAAAACCGAAGGTTTATTTGTAGGTTATACTAGTGGTGCTGCTATGCAAGGCCTTAAACAATTGGAAGAAGCAGGAGAGTTTACTTCAAAAAGTAATATAGTTGTCATTTTCCCAGATCACGGTTCGCGTTACATGAGCAAGGTATTTAGCGATGATTGGATGAATCAGCAAGGATTCTTCGATGCTAAGACTGAAGATGTTAGAGCGATCGAATACATCAAATAAACATGTAAATTGTTGAAAATGAGCGGTTGCTGTCAGTAACGGCTTTCTTTGTATTAATTTCTTCCAATAAAACATTGTTGTTATCCTGATTAATTTAACTAATTTTGTCGCTTATTCTGAAAATTAGGAGTTCGATGAGAGATTTATTTGATAAGATATACAAGGATAAAGGTCCCCTTGGAAAATGGGCAGAACAAGCGGAAGGATATTTCGTATTTCCCAAACTTGAAGGTCCAATCTCCAATAGAATGGGTTTCAAAGGAAAGAAGGTAATCACTTGGAGTATAAATGATTATTTAGGCCTTGCTAACCACCCTGAAGTTAGAAGGGTGGATGCAGAAGCAGCAGCCGAATACGGTTCTGCATATCCAATGGGCGCTCGCATGATGAGTGGACACACAGATCTTCATGAACAACTACAAAATGAACTTGCTGCATTTGTAAAAAAAGAAGCAGCTTATCTTTTAAATTTTGGATATCAAGGAATGGTTTCTACTATAGATGCCTTGGTATCTAAGGATGATGTGATTGTTTATGATGTTGATGCACACGCGTGTATTATAGATGGGGTGCGCCTGCATTTGGGACAGCGCTTTACCTATAGGCACAACGATATGGAAAGTATCGAGAAAAATTTGAAGCGAGCGACTAAGATGGCAGAAAAGACTGGTGGAGGAATTCTTTTGATTTCTGAAGGTGTTTTTGGGATGCGAGGAGAACAGGGTAAGTTAAAAGAAATTGTAGCCCTCAAGAAAAAGTACAACTTCCGTTTCTTCGTAGATGATGCACACGGATTTGGAACACTTGGTAAAACAGGTGCTGGAGCAGGTGAGGAGCAAGGAGTTCAGGATCAGATTGATGTATATTTTGCGACTTTTGCCAAGTCAATGGCAAGTACAGGAGCATTTATCGCTGGAGATGAGGAGATCATGAATTATCTGAAGTATAACTTGCGCTCACAGATGTTCGCAAAATCTCTACAGATGCAATTGGTAATAGGAGCATTGAAACGTTTGGATATGTTACGAACGATGCCAGAGATGAAAGAGAAGCTTTGGAAAAACGTGAATGCCTTGCAAAATGGTTTGAAGGAAAGAGGTTTCGATATTGGAACAACGCAGAGTTGTGTTACCCCTGTTTATCTTAAAGGAAGTATTCCCGAAGCAATGGCTTTAGTAAAGGATCTAAGGGAAAATTATGGAGTATTCTGTTCTATTGTAGTCTACCCAGTAGTTCCGAAGGGATTGATATTACTCAGAATGATTCCAACTGCTACGCATACAATAGATGATATTAATGAAACCCTAACGGCTTTTTCATCTATTCGTGAGCGCTTAGAGAGCGGAACCTATAAAAGACTTTCTGCGGCGGTTGCTGCGGCAATGGGAGAGTAAATTTCCTAACAAATTACTAGAAATAAAACACATCACCCGCCATAAACGGTTGATGTTTTTTGTTTTATAGAGCCTTCCTAAAAGTACTTCTCTCTTTATGCTGTACCGGGCTATAATCCTTCCAAAGTAATTGTACAGCAGTGTTTTCGATAAGCTCAGGGTTGGTTTCAACAGTATGAATGCCCTTAGCATTGAATAAATTTTGCATTTCTTCAAAAATGATCGCCGTGACCCCTTTTCCTTGATATTCTGGATCAATTCCAATTAAATAAAATGCAGCCTTTTCATTCTTTTTCTGGGCTTTCATAATATGTATCCACCCTAAGGGTAGTAATTTTCCATTTGCTTTCTTTAATGCCTTAGAAAACGATGGCATTACTACAGAAAAAGCGATGAGTTTTCCATCTTTATCTTTAATACAAGCGATATAATCGGGATGGATAAAATTAAAATATTTTTCCTTGTAGTAATCTATCTGGTATTGTTGAATAGGTACAAAAGTTTGTAATGTGTTGTAGGTTTTATTCAGCAAACCAAACATATCATCCACAAACGGAAGAATCTCTTTCTTATTTTTAAAACGTACAACAGTAAGTTGATATCTTTCGCGAATGATTCTAGAAAACTTCTTCACCTTTTCGAAAGCTTCTTTCGGAATACTCAATCTATATTCTACCCAGGTTGCTTGTTTTTCGAAACCTAGTTTTTTAAAGTGTTCAGCATAGTAAGGGTAATGGTACCAAGTGATCATAGTATTTAACTCTTCAAACCCCTTGGTTAAAATACCGGCTTTTTCCATATTCGAAAATCCAACAGGACCTTCTGCATATTCAAGATCGTGTGCTCTTCCAACCTCATAAACCTTTTCCAAAAGAGCCCTAGTAACTTCTATATCGTCGATCATATCTAACCAACCAAATCGCACCTTCTTCTTTCCAATCTCGTTGATCTCTAGGTGATTGAGGATCACCGAAATTCTTCCGACAATTTTACCGTTTTTATAGGCCAAGTAGTGATTGGCTTCAGCATTTTTAAAAACGGGATTTTTTGATATATCAAAGGTTTCCAATTCATCTTTAATCAATGGTGGAACCCAATAGCTACAATCCTTATACAATTGAAACGGGAATGTTACAAATTGCTTAAGCTCTTTTTTGGTTGAAATCTTTTTAACTGTAATCATATGCTATCATCTATAAACCACCACTGTCTCCATCATCATCAACCACACCGTCTTTTCTCTTCTTTTTCTTCTTCTTTTCTTTTTCCGCACTTTTTTCACCTTTGTTGCGTTCTTTTCTCAATTTTCGACCCGCTTTGCCTTTCTCTTCTACAAACTCATCATCCTGATGCATATCAAAGCGATAAGCGACCCCAACTCTTGCATAGAGGCGAGAAGGAGTATCTTTAAAATTAAGAAGAACCGACGCGTCTACGTGAAAATTTTCATTAACCAAGGCGGCCGCTCCTCCACGGAACAATTGATCGGCATAAAAGTCACTCTTAATCCCTTGGTTTTCTACAAATATGGAAAACCAATCTGTTATTGTATGAGTAAGTGTAAGGATGTAACCATATGAAGGAGTGTCCGTTGTAACACGATCTACTATGATATTTGTTACAAATACAAAGCCACCAACGAAATTGTTTTGAGTTGCAAGTACAAACTTCGGGCTAATACTACTTTCTGGTTCGGGTGTATATGGGTTATCAGCAAAATCGAAATTTGCTCCTGCATAAATCGAAATGGCAGGAATAAAATCCTTCCATTGAAATTTATTATTGGCCTTCCAACTATACAGATTTGGACCATCTAACACCATTTTTCGATATGGATCGTAGAATAAGTATTTTGCCCCAAGTGTATTGCTTCGGAAATTACTTTGGTTAAACTTCACAGGAACCGCTCCGCGATTGTCAGTTATCGATTGAGACTCAAATTCCCCAATAAGACTTACCTCAAGTTCTTCTTTCCAAAAGCCGTATCGAATCGCATAGTCAACTCCAAAGGCTCCTGTTTCTGTATCTTTTAAACGGTGTTTTTCTCTTCCGAAAGCAAACCCACTTTCAAGTTGTAATACTCTTTTACCTACTGAAAATGCTCCTTGGGAAGCTCCAGGTCTATTGTTGTTTATTGTCTCGGTGTATTGTGCCGCGACTGGACTAAGTGATAATAGAAATAAAAAGGAAAGACAATAAAGGGAAGTCTTCATATAATTTCGGTTTAGATCAAAGATATAAGATTTTATCATTTATTTAATAGATGATTTTCTTCTTTTTCTATATCAATTATTACTTTTGAAAAAGATTCTATCATTATGATGACTTTTCTGAAAACGATATTAATTATCCTTCTGGTATACTATGGACTAAAGTTTTTAATAAAACTTACAATTCCTTATCTAATGAGATACGCTACAAAAAAGGCCGAACAAAAATTTGAACAAGCCTTTGGAGGTAATCCTTCAGCTTCTAACACGACGCAGGACGAGGGAAGTGTTAGCATCGATAAGATGCCTAATGCTCATACTAAAAGCAAGAATACGGTTGGAGAATATGTAGACTACGAAGAGGTGGAGTAAGTTTTTTTTATTTGATTTTGTAAGCCCTACGTTACTGGAGATTTTTGTAATTTCCCCAAGTCTTATTTTATACAAACCTCATGCAGCCTGTTTTTAAGAAATTTCTTCCTCATATTGTTGTTTTAATTTTATTTGTTATTGCATCACTGATGTATTTCAATCCAGTGTTGCAGGGAAAAAAAATCTTCCAAAGTGATATTGCACAGCACAATGGAATGGCAAAACAACTTAGAGATTATCGTGCAACAACAGGAACTGAAACCTATTGGACGGATGCTGCTTTTGGTGGAATGCCAACCTATCAGTTGGGAGCGAAATATCCTCATAACTACATAAAGAATTTAGATTTAGCACTCCGCTTCTTACCACGTCCAGCGGACTATCTATTCTTGTATTTTATAGGAATGTATATCCTGTTTTTGGCTTTGAAAATAGACTATAAACTGGCCTTTTTTGGCGCATTGGCATTTGGGTTTTCTACATATCTAATAATTATTTTGGGTGTTGGCCATAATGCAAAAGCGCACGCCATTGCCTATATGCCGTTAGTTCTAAGTGGAATTATTCTTACGTTTCGAGGGAAGTATCTCTATGGTTTTATGCTTACCACTATCGCAATGGCACTTGAGTTGGTATCCAATCACTTTCAGATGACCTACTATTTGTTGTTTGTGGTAATTTGCCTTGGTGCTGCATATTTGATAGATGCATATAGAAAAAATATGCTTGTGCATTTTGGAAAGGCAATTGCTGTACTCATAATTGCCGTTCTTATGTCTCTGGGCTTAAACGCTACGAATATGCTGGCAACAAAAGAATATGCAGATACATCAACAAGAGGGAAAAGCGAATTGACCATTACCCCAAATGGTAACCCTAAAGTTGCAACCGAAGGCCTTGGTTATGATTACATAACCGAATACAGTTACGGAATAGCCGAAAGTTTCAACTTATTCATTCCTCGTTTTATGGGTGGAGGTTCTAGTGATACGATGTCTGGCGATTCCAACACTTTTGAAGCATTACTAAAACTCGGTGCTCCCCCAAAAGATGCAGCCGAAATAATGGAACAACTACCCACCTATTGGGGAGATCAGCCCGGTGTTGCAGCCCCAGCATATGTTGGAGCTATTATTATTTTCTTAGCGGTATTAGCCTTGTTCTTAGTACGTGGCAGACTTAAATGGTGGATTACTGTGGCTTTTCTCCTGAGTTTGTTTTTATCTTGGGGAAAGAACCTCAACTTTTTAACCGAATTTTTCATCGATTATGTTCCTCTATACAATAAGTTTAGAGCCGTTTCCTCCATTCAAGTGATTATTGAGCTGGTTTTACCGATTTTGGCTGTTGTGGGACTACATCAATGGTTTAATAATTTCGAAAGAGAAGAAGAAAAGAAGAAGGCCCTGTTTTGGTCAGTTGGAATCGCAGGAGGATTGGCGATGATATTCATACTATTTAAATCTACATTTTTTGATTTTAGTAGCCCTCATGATCAGATGATCCGCGAGCAACTAGGAAATCCAGTGGTCGATGCATTAAGAGATGATAGAATGAGCTTGCTAATGAATGATGCGATCCGCTCTTTGTTCTTTGTACTATCGACGGCTGGCGTCTTGTGGTTGTGTTTAAATGGTAAACTAAAACAAATGGCTGCTATAGCTATCCTCACCGTCTTGATTCTTTTGGATTTAGTAATGATTGATAGACAATATGTAAATAATGATGATTTTGTACAAGCCAGGATAATGGATCAGCCCTTTCAGAAGAATGAGGCAGACGCTCAAATTTTAAAAGATGAAGGTCATTATCGAGTATATGATATTTTAGGAAGTCCATTTAATAGTGGACGGGCTAGTTACTATCATAATGCTTTAGGAGGCTACCATGCTGCCAAACCCGGACGTATTCAGGAAATTGATGATTTTTATCTAAGCAAGGGAGATATTGGAATCCTAAATATGATGAACGTAAAATACATCATTGCTCCAAATAAAGATGGAAAACCCATCGTACAAGAGAATCCATATACAAATGGAAATGCCTGGTTTGTCAAGGATGTAATTTTGGCAGAAACTGCTAATGACGAAATGAGATTCTTGGATAGTTTGGATACTAAAAGTACTGCGATTATTCATAGCGATTTTCTAACACAAATTCCTACTAAAAAAAATGAAAGAGACAGCTTGGCAACAATAGATATGGTACAGCACAATCCACAACATATAGTATATGAAGCTTCAACTACATCTGAACAATTAGCCATTTTTTCTGAAGTATATTACCCAAAGGGATGGAACGCATACATCAATGAAAAGTCAGTCGAGTATTTAAGAGCAAATTACCTCTTAAGAGCCATTAAGGTTCCAGCGGGGAATAATAAAATAGAATTTAAATTCGAGCCTAAGGTAATCGAGACTGGAAGCAGAATTAGCTTGGCTAGTAGTGTTCTTTTTGCTTTGGTATTTTTTGGAGGCTTGTATTATAGTTTCAGAAAGGAGAAGTCAGTTACTAAACCTGAGTAGTAGATGAAGCGAGTTTTAATAATTACGTATTATTGGCCACCCGCGGGAGGTCCGGGCGTGCAACGTTGGCTTCAGTTTGTCAAGAATTTTAAGGACTTTGGAGTCGAGCCTATTGTTTACGTTCCCGAAAACCCACATTACCCTTTAGTTGATCCAAGTTTTGTTTCCGAAGTAGAGGATATTGAAATCATTAAGCACCCCATTAAAGAACCTTATGGATTGGCGGGAATTCTTTCTAAAAAGAAGACCAAACGGATGAGTAGTGGAATTATTACTAGTAGAAAACAATCTGCTATTGAAAAATTAATGCTCTTTGTACGTGGGAACTTCTTTATCCCAGATGCGCGAATTGGATGGGTCAAACCTTCGGTAGAATTTCTTAAGAATTATATTTCTGAAAACCCTGTAGACGTCATTATTACTTCGGGACCACCGCACAGCTTACATCTTATTGGAATGAAATTGAAAGAGCAACTGGACGTAAAATGGATTACCGATTTCCGTGATCCTTGGACTACAATTCATTATCATAAGTCTTTACGATTAACAAAGATTTCAGAAGAAAAACATAAAGAGTTTGAGAAGAAAGTACTCTCTGAAGCCGATTTGATAGTTGTAACAAGTCCTACAACAAGAATGGAATTTGCTGGTATAACCAAAACACCTATTAAAGTGATTACCAATGGGTATGTGACTTCGGAAAATATATATCCAATCGTAGATACTTTGTTTACAATTTCACATATTGGTTCTTTGTTGAGTGAACGAAATCCAAAAGTATTGTGGAAGGTTCTTTCTGAAATTGCATTGGAAGACACTTCCTTCAACAAGAATCTAAAGCTAAAGCTAGCAGGAGCTCTTAGTGAGGATATAGTTTCGAGTATCACTGCATATGGATTAGCAGGTAATTGTGAATTACTTGGATATGTATCTCACGCTGAAGCATTAGAACTGCAGCATAATTCCCAAGTACTTCTTTTAGTTGAAATCGATAGTGAAGATACACGTTCTATTATTCCAGGTAAACTATTTGAGTATTTGGCGGCACATCGACCTATTATAGGTTTAGGACCCAAGGGAAGTGATATTGAGGGTATTTTATCCGAAACAAAAAGCGGATGTTTTTTTAACCACCAAGAAGAGACCTTATTGAAAAAGCATATACTTGAGCTTTATACGGACTATTTATCTGGATCTCTTTCTGTTGCATCAAAGGGGATTGAAAAGTATAGCAGGAGGGAACTTAGTCGAGAGATGGCGAAACTCATTAAGAGTATATAAAAAGCGAAACCCTCACTCTTCGTCAAAGACGAATCGTAAGGGTTTCTAACTAACCAACCAAAAAATTGTTACAATCTTCGACCTCTTTTGGAAGCGCTTCGTGATTTTGAATTTCCACCACGATTCCCAGATGTATTTGATCTAGAAGTTGTACTTCTTTTTGCCACTCTTTTATTTGAAGGGCGAGAGGTCCAACTTCTGTTTATTTTTCTATTTCCATTATTTTGTGCCACCCGACTCGTTTTTTTCTGTGGCCGTGCGGTCCGGTTTACTTTATTAGAGTTTACTGGTCTTCCTTTTGTAATAGAACCACTTCTTTTAGCTCTTTTTGCAGTTCCACTACTTGTTACTGGCCTACTTTTATTTACGGTGCTTTTTCTAGAACCTCTTTTCGAATCACCACGACTTGTAATAGGTCTCCCTTTCGCAACTGAACTATTTGCAGGTCTTCCCTTGTTAACAGTCCCTCTATCATTTCTATTAGACCTTTTAGCAATCGTTGAGCTATTTCCTCTTCGACCGTGTTTAGATACCATTGTATTTCTACGATTCGCTCTATAGTCCCTGTTCTGAGCTGTTCTACCGTTTTTGTAATGAACACGACTTCCTGGTCTGTAGAAATCTCTTCTCACATTTCTATAATTTGAACGATGTCCATTGCGATAGTAATTTCTATGATGACTATAACTATATCTCACTGGACTGTAATATCTTCTATATTGATAGTCATATACTATACAGCTTGAATAGATAGGTCTGGTGTAAAACACGTGCCAAGGACGATACACATAAAATTGATTATAAGAATTAATGAAACCTGTACAGTTACTATAGTTGCCGTAGTTATTGTAATGCACATATAGTCCTCCAACACGTACTATGCGTCTATTGTTATAACGAATATCTACATCTCCAGCTTGAGTTATACGCCCGTAGCCATCATAATAGATAGCAACGTTTTCTACTTGAATTACAGCACCATAGTCATCATACTGTACATACATTTCATAGTCATGTCCAGAATTAAAACTAATGTTGACGTTTGGAGTATCTACATTTACATGTACATTTCCTCCATGATTTTGTCCAACGTAAACGAAATCGAATTGCCCGTCTGCGAAAACTGAGAACTCAACACCACCTTCTTCAAAGATGTATGTTTTACCATCGTAGCCATTAATAACGCAATCTTCAGGAGATTGATTATTTGCTTTGGCCGTAATTCCTATTAAAAGGAAACTGAATACTAATGTTGCTAATTTTTTCATAACTGTAATTTTAAGTTGCACTTGCTTTCATTTTTTGGTCAGCATGGTACTGCTTTGATAATTACAACGACCGTGCCAAAACCATAAGATGCTGATAAACAGTAATGTTGTTAAGAGTTTCAAGACCTTCTAAAAGTATTGAGATAATTAAAGCATAATTCTTAATCAGAAATACGATTCTGAAATGAGGCAAAGGTTTTAATAATTAGGTAATAAAAAATCCGTCTACATCATTTTACTGAAGTGACGGATTTTAAAAACTAACCAACCAAAAACTATTATTTTTTTAATCAATAATTGTTGAAGTTCGTCTCACAATCATTGTTGGTATGTATAAGACAATCATCGTGCCAACTTTTATTATTGTTTATATAAAAGAATAGCGTTGTGAATTATTTAACTATAAATTGAGTTGTCTTTATTAAAGTATTATCGCTAAAGATTTGATAGAGATAGAGTCCAGATGGATAGTCCATAGCATCGATTGTGAAATATTCTTTAGAAATGAGATCCTCCTTAACAAGCTTACCCGAAAGATCAAATACCTTGATTCTGTTTATAGAAGCTGCTTTCGAAAGTTGTAAGATAGAAGTATTTGAAACCGGGTTAGGGTAGAGAGTGATTTTATTCCTGTCAAAATCTTCTAAGCCTAAAACAATACATTCAGTATAGCCATTAAAAAAATAAGTATTTCCTTGATAGGTAAAGCAGGTGAGTTGCGATGCTGAATCAAGTCCATGGCCGTTTGGAAAAAATCCAGTGGTACTTCCAAATACCTTCTACCCAAGTTTCAATATAACTTCCAAAGGCCTGAATTTCTAATACAATTCGATCCTCACCTACTATAAATTGAATGCTCTTACCTGAGACCTCCATTTGCTCAATATATTGATCTTGTATGTACTTGCACCAAGTTCCTTGTATGGACATAACCTCAAAAGCCTCTCCTACTTCACGAGAAAAATCATACATAAGGTATTCAGTATCATCATTTGGCCAATAGGCATATACTCTTCCATCTTCTTCTCTATACCGACAATCTATATTATCTACAATCTTATAGGTAACACCATTAATAATTTCTTTCACCCCCAATTGAACGGGTTACATTGGATGGAGGCCCACCAAAACCATCCAGACCAATAACATTTCAAGAATTACCTGTTTCCAGCATTGGGATATATTGTGAAAATGTGACAGGTTATTCTAAAGACACTAAATTTTCTCAATCAAATAAGGTGCGGTAACCGATTCTTTGGATTTCGCCACTTCTTCGGGTGTTCCTTGAGCGATAACGTTTCCACCTCTAATTCCGCCTTCTATGCCTAAATCAATTATATAATCGGCACACTTAATAAGATCTAAGTTGTGCTCAACTACAATTACCGTATGTCCCTTTTCTAAAAGGGCATAGAAAGAAGTTAAAAGCTTTTTAATATCGTGAAAGTGTAAACCAGTAGTCGGTTCATCAAAGATGAAAACTGTCTTTTCTTTAGTAGTTCCTTTAGTCAAAAAAGAAGCTAATTTAATCCGTTGTGCTTCACCACCAGAAAGGGTAGAGGAGCTTTGTCCAAGTTGAACATAGCCTAAACCAACATCCTGTAGCGGTTGCAATTTAGCCGTAATTCTTTTTTCCTGGTGCAATCCAAAGAAGCCAACGGCATCATCCACGGTCATAGTCAATATATCGTCGATGCTCTTATTGTGGAAATTAACTTCGAGAACCTCTTTTTTAAAACGTTTACCACTACAGCTGTCACATTCTAAATGCACATCTGCCATAAATTGCATTTCGATAGTAACTTCACCATCTCCCTTGCAAGTTTCGCAACGCCCACCATCTACATTAAAAGAAAAATGCTTGGCCTTATACCCACGTATATCAGATAATTTCTGTGAGGCAAAGAGATTTCGTATGTCATCATATGCTTTGATATAAGTTACTGGATTAGAACGACTAGATCGCCCAATTGGATTTTGATCGATAAATTCAATGCTTTTTATGTGCTTGAAATCACCCTCGATAGAAGTAAATTGACCAGGTTTTTCACCATAACCTCCTATCTCTCTCTGCAGCGCTGGATACAAAATTTTCTTAACTAAAGTACTTTTTCCACTCCCCGAAACTCCAGTAACCGCTGTAAACACTCCCAATGGAAAGGTCACATCAATGTTTTTAAGATTATTCTGTCTTGCACCTTTGATCTGAATACTTTCTTTCCTAGTCTTTCTTTTCTCTGGCACCTCGATTCGTAAGCTTCCATTTAGGTATCCCGCCGTTAGTGAATCCAACTTTAGAATATCAGCATATTTTCCGTGAGCGACTACTTCACCACCAAAGGTTCCTGCTTCTGGTCCAATATCGATGATCTCATCTGCAGCTTTCATAATATCCTCATCATGTTCTACGACGATTACAGTATTTCCTAAATCCCGTAGCGACTGTAAAACACCAATCAAACGCTCTGTATCTTTTGGGTGCAGTCCAATACTTGGTTCATCCAAAATATACATTGATCCTACCAAACTACTTCCAAGAGAAGTTGCTAGGTTAATGCGTTGAGATTCTCCTCCAGAAAGGGTGTTGGATTTTCTGTTTAGAGTAAGGTAACTTAATCCAACATTCATTAAAAAACCGAGACGGTTGTTAATTTCAATAAGTAATCGTTTTGCAATTTTTTGATCGTGTTCCAATAATTTCAGGTTTTCGAAAAACGCGGCTGTTTCATCCAAAGGTAATTCGACTAATTCCTGAATAGAGACTCCTTCTATTTTTACATAACTCGCTTCCGGGCGTAATCGTTTTCCACCGCAAGTACTACACTTGGTTTTTCCACGATAGCGCGATAACATTACTCTATTCTGAATTTTATAACTTTTGGATTCTAAAAAGCTAAAGAAACTATTCAAGCCTTCAAAATGTTCATTTCCTTCCCAAACTAGTTGTTTTTGTTCTTCTGAAAGTTCAAACCAAGGCTTATGAATTGGGAAATCAAATTTGTAAGCACTGTTTACTAGTTGATCGCGATACCAACTCATACTTTCTCCTCTCCAAGGAAAAATTGCATTCTCATAAATTGATAGACCTGTATTTGGGATCACCAAATCGGTGTCAATTCCAATTACATCGCCGTAGCCTTCACAAGTAGGGCAGGCGCCAAAGGGGTTGTTGAAACTAAATAAGTGGACATTGGGCTCTGCAAAGGATACTCCATCTGCTTCAAAACGGTTGTTGAACTCTCTTTGTGTATTGGTTGATAGATTCTCAATATATAATGCTCCTTTTCCTTCAAAAAATGCAATTTGTATTGCGTCTGCCAATCTATTATAGAAATCTTCGTCATCTTTAGTAATGACTCTATCAACTACCAGTTGTATTTTCTTCTGAAGGGATTCACCTTTTAATTCATCAATCCGAGTGATAACCCCGTTAATCCTCACACGGGCATACCCTTGTTGTGCAAGTGCCTGTAATTTATTTTCCATTGTTCTGCCTTCTTCCAAATGAATAGGGCTAAGGAGGAGGAGTTTTTCTCCTTCAGGAAAGTCCTTAATGAAATTAATCACGTCCGAAACAGTATCTTTTTTAACTTCAACTCCAGATGTAGGAGAAATGGTCTTTCCAATTCTACTAAAGAGCAATTTTAAGTAATCGTATATCTCTGTAGAAGTTCCCACTGTAGAACGTGGATTAGTGGTATTAACTTTCTGTTCTATAGCTATAGCGGGAGAGATACCTTTTATGGCATCTACTTTTGGTTTGTCAAGTCTTCCTAAAAACTGCCTCGCGTAAGAGGATAAACTTTCTATATATCTTCGTTGCCCTTCTGCATATAGGGTGTCAAAGGCAAGACTTGACTTCCCACTACCTGATAGCCCTGTAATAACTACAAGTTTGTTTCTTGGTATAACAACATTGATATTTTTTAAATTATGGAGCCTTGCCCCTTGAATTAAAATATTGTTTTTAATATCTATTGTTTCTGTACTCAATGCACGACTGTTTTTAGTGGAATTTTGCAAAGATAACACATAGATTTCGTGATTACACCTTTGCGGTTATTATAATTATTTAATGAAATAATTAACTTTTTTTTGCATTTCTCGTTTGTTTGTTGTTATATTTACCCCTCTTATAACATTAATTAAAACTTTTGCCTATAGTATATTATTACTTTTTATAATTTAAAAATAACAGCTAAACAACCACTATTACTATAGTTGTTTCTTTAAAAAGTATTGATATGAAAACAAGCACAAACACAGATGCGGTTTTAGTTAGTGCGTACATGAAAGGCGATGAATCTGCCCTGTGTGAACTAATAACTCGCCATAAGCAAAGAATTTACAGTTTTATTTATTCAAAAGTATTTGATAGAGATGTCTCTGAAGACATTTTTCAAGATACCTTTATTAAGGTTATTAGAACTTTGAAAAGGGGTGCTTACAATGAAGAAGGAAAATTTCTTCCTTGGGTTATGCGTATTGCACATAATTTGGTGATAGATCATTTTAGAAAAAACAATCGCATGCCAAAATTCGAGAATAGTGGGGATTTCAATATTTTTTCTGTATTGTCTGATAGCTCTCTGAATGCAGAGAAGTCCATGATCAAGGGGCAGGTGGAAAATGATGTAAGACGTCTAATAGAAGAGTTACCAGAGGATCAGAAGGAAGTACTCGTGATGCGCATGTATAAGGATATGAGTTTTAAGGAAATTAGTGAACAAACTGGTGTAAGCATAAATACCGCTTTAGGAAGAATGCGTTACGCGCTTATCAATTTGCGTAAAGTAATTGAGAAACACAACATTATATTAACAAACTAATACAATAAAGTGTTTTTTGCGGCGTTATTAGGAAACATTAACCTCAAAATAATGTTTTATGCAAAAAATGTACTCTGAAACTTCACATCTGGAGCATGTGAATAAAAAATTAGCTCCGAAAGAAGAAACGATACGTTTTCTTCTGGATTATTCAAAGGCTTTAAGTGTTATAGATTATAATAAATTGAAGTTTGAAGCACTTCTAAACTAAACTTTGGAAAATCCCTGAAAGCTACATTTCAGGGATTTTTTTTGCCATTATTTCAGCTCTAAGACTTTTTGGTTTTTGATTTGAAGTAACCTTCGAGAACAGTTTTTCTCCCGATCGTTTTTGTAATTATATCTTTTTCTAGATCCCAGCCCCTAGCGGGCGAATATTGTCTTCCATACCAAATAATTTGCAAGTGAAGCTCGTTCCAGAGATCTCGTGGAAAAAGGCGTTTTGCGTCTTTTTCAGTTTGTACGACATTCTTTCCATTGGAAAACCCCCATCGATACATTAATCTATGGATATGCGTGTCGACTGGAAAAGCAGGAACATTGAACGCCTGGGACATTACAACGCTGGCGGTTTTATGCCCCACGGCTGGAAAAGATTCGAGCGCTTCAAAGTTAGCTGGAACAACGCCGTTGTGCAGTTCAATTATCATCTTTGAAAGACCGTAAATCCCCTTGGACTTCATTGGTGAAAGCCCGACGGGCTTAATAATTTCTCTTATTTCTTCTACTGAAAGCTTCACCATATCATATGGGTTGTCGGCTATTTCAAACAAAAGTGGAGTTATTAGGTTAACTCTAACATCCGTGCTTTGTGCCGAAAGCAACACAGCAACAAGGAGGGTATAGGGATCCTTATGGTCTAATGGAATAGGTATTTCAGGATAGAGCTCTTTTAATGTTTTAATAACGAAATCTACCTTTTCTTTCTTGGTCATTTTTGTTTACTTTTATACAAAAATAAGCTAAATGAATACATTAAAAGCAGGAGATAAAGTACCAAATTTCACATCTACAGATCAAGACGGAAATACCATTTCATTATCAGATTTTAAAGGAAAGAAACTAGTAATTTTTTTCTATCCTGCGGCGAATACTCCTACCTGTACAGTAGAAGCTTGTAATTTAAGAGATCATTATAAAGAGTTCAAAGATGCTGGCTATAAAATTCTTGGTGTAAGTGCAGATACAGAGCGTAAGCAAAAGAACTTTAGTACTAAGTTTGACTTCCCTTATCCATTGCTTGCCGATACGGACAAACAGGTTATTGAAACGTTTGGTGTTTGGGGGCCAAAAAAGTTCATGGGAAGAGAATATGACGGAATACACCGTATTACTTTTGTAATAAATGAAGAGGGAGTAGTGTCAAAAGTAATAGATAAGGTTAAAAGTAAGATACACGCAAGTCAAATACTCGACTAACTATCAATTTTCGCTTTATTCACCGAACAACTAAACAGAGATTTTTCCTTAATTATTTCTGCTACACCACTTGGGAGCATTTCTTCCCAGCCATCTTCTCCATTCTCAATTTTTGATAGAACCTCACGTGAGAAAATGTCAAGAATTTCTGGCTTGAAATCAGTAATATCTACTACTTTACCATTGTATTTGAAGAACTTATAAAGTTCTTTCATTCGTGGATGTACTTTAAGGTTTTCACTGGTTGTGAATTCTCCGGTTTTTCTATCTTTCATTGGATAGAGGTATACTTTTAAATCCTTGAAGAATAGTTTTCCGAAAGCTTCCAAAATACCACCACTCAAATGACGATAGTACTTTTCGTCAAAAACATCTACGAGATTATTCACTCCCATAGCAAGACCTAAGCGCATTTTGGTATATCTTGAAAAGTACTCAACTAGCTTATAGTATTCCTGAAAATTCGAGATCATTACATTATGTCCTAGTGAACATAACAATCTTGCACGATCCATAAAATCTTCCTCATCAATTTCACCTTCGGCACGAAGATTTGACAATGTAATTTCAAAAATAACCTCGGTTCTATCTTTATCGACTCTATTTTCATTCAGAAACATATTAAATGATTTCTCATACATGTCGATATTTACTTTGGTTACAGGCCTGAAACTACCTCTTAGCGTAAGTATGTTCTTTTTGTATAATATCCTAGCCGGAAGAATGTTATGACCGTCTGGCCCAAACATCACGGCATCAGTCATTCCATTTTTAATAAGCTGAAGACTCATTAGTCTATTATCAATTTCTTTAAATTGAGGGCCGGAAAAATTAATGGTATCAATTTCGATCTTGTCTTTATCAATATGATCATACAAGTATCTCAGTAATTTTTTTGGAGCATCATACTTATAATAAGCGCCGTAAATCAAATTTACACCAAGTATACCTAAAGTTTGTTGTTGTAAAATCGCATCATTTTCATGAAAGCGAATATGAAGCGCAATCTCGTTGTACTCTTCATTAGGATCAACTTGATAACGGATTCCTAGCCATCCATGGCCCTTATATTTTTTTGCAAAATCAATGGTTGCCACCGTATTTGCATATCCAAAAAATAATTTTTTTGGATGTTTCTCTCTACTAATCCGCTCTTCAATCAAACCGATTTCATGGGAGAGCATTTTTTTTAAGCGAGATTCGGTTACGTATCGGCCATCTTTTTCAATGCCATAAATTGCGTCGCTAAAATCTTTGTCGTACGCAGACATTGTTTTCGCGATGGTACCAGACGCACCGCCAGCTCTAAAGAAGTTTCTTACGGTTTCTTGTCCGGCGCCTATTTCGGCAAAGGTCCCGTAGATATTTTCATTGAGATTAATTCGTAAGGCTTTACTTCTAATAGAGGGGATATCTTCAAATTCTTTATCTCCTGAAATATGATCCGGCATAGCAACGGGGGTATTATTTTTTTCCTTCTAACAAAGGTAGTAAATACAATAGGCAAACAAAAAAAATACTGCTATTTTTGTTGGTATGAATTCACCCCTTACTGTTACGTTTTTAGGAACAGGAACTTCTCAAGGAGTGCCAGTAATAGGTAGCGATCATCCCGTTTGTAAGAGCGCTAACGCTAAGGACAAAAGGCTTAGAGTTTCGGTGATGATAAGTTGGGATGATTATAATTTTATAATTGATTGCGGCCCAGATTTTAGACAGCAAATGTTACGAGAGCAAGTTACCAGAGTTGATGGGGTTTTGCTTACGCATGAACACAGTGATCATACAGCAGGAATTGATGACATACGTCCTTTTTATTTTAGACAAGGTAATATTGCGTTTTATGCAGCGGAAAGAGTTTTTAAGGCACTTCATCAGCGGTTTGCGTATATATTTGAGATTGAAAATAAATATCCTGGTGCACCTACCATTGAGGAAATAGAGATTCACAAAGATTCTCGTTTGGATTTAGGAGGAAAGAACGTTGTTGTAATTGAGGCCTTTCATAACAAATTACCAGTATTGGGGTTTAAAATTGATGAGTTTACATATCTAACCGATGTGAAGACTATCTCTGAAGAAGAAATTGAAAAATTAAAAAACACTAAAGTGCTGGTTATAAATGCATTGCGAGAAGAAGCGCATCAATCACATTTCAATCTTTCCGAAGCATTAGCGTTTATTAAGAAAGTAAGTCCTAAAAGGGCTTATTTAACACATATTAGTCATTTACTTGGATTTCATGATGTAGTGGAAAAAACACTGCCAAAAAACGTTCATTTAGCCTACGATAGATTAAAAATCACTTTATAGTTATGAAGAATAAAATATTTATGTACCTGTTTTTATTTGCAGTTTTGTTTGTCATCTTTCAATACATGAATGAGAAGACCATATTCGAATCACAGGAAAAGAAGATCAATACGCTTACCGAAAAGTTAACCAAAGCAAAGGATTCTATTTCTAGCCTTCATGATAAGGTTTTAGATCTTAATTACTTCACGTTACAAGGGAATGAGAATGCAATGACCTATTTTGAGAGTGGGAATTACGATCCGGCAGAGGTCGAAGCAATGGTCTCTGATATTATTTATGATAAGAATCTGGAGCGAGGTGGAAATTCTTTGATTCCAGTAGCCGGTATTAATGGCACAATGCGCGTTAATAAGCTCAAGTTTTTGAATCATAAATGGATTCAAGCAGATTTCTCAGACGGAACCTACTGGGGGGAAATGGTTATAGAATATTTCTTTGATGAAAACAGGGAGTTACAACTCACAACCATTGGGTCAACATTGTATCCAACCAATTAAGATTTTTAATTTAACTATTGCTTTTCGAGCCAATCTTTAAATTCATAAAAGTTTTGTGGCGCAACTCCGTGACCAACTGGAAACTCGGAATAGGCACATTTAATATTGAGCTTTTCTAAGAATGGTTTTGTTTTTCGAGCCCAATCCACTGGAATTACTTGATCAACGCTTCCATGCGAGCTGTAAATATTAAGCTTGCTAAAATCATTTTCGGTGTAGTCTTCGATAAGAATATCTTCATTAACATATCCGCTTAAGCCAATAACATTCTTTATTTTTTGGGGGTAGCTAAGCGCCACCGCCAAACTTAATATGGTTCCTTGGCTAAAACCAAGAAGGGTAATTTGAGTTGCATCGACCCTATATTTCTCAATAACCTCATCAACACAATTTGAAATCAAATCTCGAGATTCTATGGCCTGCTCATTGTCGCTAAACTTCCCTTCAGCATTATCAAAATAGATATTGTACCACGCGTTTCCATATGGTTGCATTGGAATAGGAGCTTTCAATGAAATTATAGTGTATTGTTCTGGTAATTCACTAGCAAATGAAAACAAGTCGTTTTCGTCGCTTCCGTAGCCGTGCAGCATGATAATTACTGGTGATGCTTCGGAAGGATTGGCAGCCGCTTTATAATTGTGCTCTAGCGAGAGTGTTTGTTTCATGGTATTCTAAATTAATAATGCCGCTATCTACCGAAATTTTTTCAGTAGTCAACGACATTACAAAACTAATATATTTTAAAGGCTTATCCTATGCCTTTAAACCACTCTTGAAATTGAGTCCCAAATACTGGAACAGGTTTTTTCTCTCCTTGAATGGCACCGATAAAAGCTAGAATCCACATAACAAATAGACCGAGCTGAAGGATCCAGCCTAAAAATGGAATACTTACAAAATAAAGAATACCCCAAACCGCAACCCATAAGCCTATAAGTCCTAAACTTTGCCTTATATGAAATGCCGCGAAGTCATTCTTCTTATCATTGTTCATTAGAAGGGCGATAATAAAGCCAATTATTGAAAAATAAGAGATAATGGCGATGGTTTTGCCATCTTCAACAGTTCCTGTTCCCATGGTAAGTGTTTTTTAATTAATACGTTACTAAAGATAACTTTTCTAATCTAGAAAAGTAAACCATTGCTGAAATTTTTCACTCAGATAAGGGATGCCCTGCTTCCTGTTAGTGAGAACCATAAGAAAGGAAAATAACCAAAGCACTACAGCCAACCAATAAAAATAAAAACCAACTTCATAGGCCTGAAGGGCCATCGAAACGAATAGGAGTATTACGAGACCGAACATGTTTTTAATATGCCAAGTGACAAATTCTTGTTTTTCCTCTCGATTTATATAAAAAGCTACTAGCAATCCTATAAATGTTAAATATGCTATTACTGCAGCCTTTTTACCTTTTGGAATATCGCTCATTAGGATTGAATAATTAATTGACCATTTGCATAAATCCCATAAGCTTTGCCTTTTAATCGATCATTTAAGAGAGCTGAATTCTTTGAAGTTGATAGGATATTACTTTCGGTAAAAGTCCATTCTTTATGTGGATCGAAAAGGCTAAGGTTGGCTTTTGACCCCTCTTTTATTTCTTCAGAAGGGATTCCGAAGCTGCTTTTTAAATTGGTAAGTGCGTTAACAGTGGTTTCCAAGTTCATAAGGCTATTAACCGCTCCAAAGCAACTTTCTAAGCCAATGCTTCCAAAACTAGCATGGTCAAACTCAGTCTTCTTATGCTCTATGTCAATTGGGTCATGATCGCTAGTCACTCCATCAATAGTCCCTTCTTTCAAGCCTTTAAGAAGTGCCTTCACATCTTCGTTAGTTCTTAGAGGCGGCAAAATCTTATAATTTGTATCAAAGCTTTCTAATTGGTTATCGGTATGATACATGTTTGCTACCGCAACACTACAACTTATTTGAATACCTTTCTTTTTTGCTTCCTTAATTAATGCCACCGATTTCTTAGTGGAGATAGTTGGAATATGAAGTTTTCCTCCTGTATATTCCAAAAGATATAGGTCACGTGTAACTTGAAGTTCTTCTGCTAAAGCTGGGATTCCCTTAAGTCCTAAACGCGTGCTGTTTAACTCTTCATTGACCATTCCGTCACGCGCAACCGATTTGTCGAAAGGGAATGACTGCACCATTCCATCAAACCCTTGTGCATATTGTAAGGCGATCTTTAGAAGATTGGCATTCTTAATGGGGTTTTTATAATCATAGAAGGAGACGGCTCCTTCATTTTTCATATCATATAATTCGGCTAGATCTAAACCCTTGCTTCCAACGGTTAAAGCACCAATCGGGTAAAGGTCAACTGCATTTCCCTTGGCTTTTGAAATTAAGAATTGAATATTTGCCTTGCTATCTGTAACGGGAAAACTATTCGCATTTACCGCAACCTTTGTAAACCCACTTAATGCAGCTGTTTTTAACCCATTGTCTATTGTTTCTCGTTCCTCAAACCCTGGTTCTCCAAATGAAACACTAGAATCAAACCAGCCTTGGGAAATATGTAAATTGGGAAGCGTGACTTCCTTTATTTTCTTTACAGGAGAAATAGAAGCGGCAATTTTTGAAATTATTCCATTTTCAATTTGTACATCTCTTTTCTTAAGATGATGTTTATTGGTAGGGTCAACAATTATAGCCGATTTTATTAGAATATTCATTTATAGAATTTTAGAATAAGCATTTCCAGTAATAGAAACAACAACGCAAAAATAGCAAACCATTTCCAAAAACTGTTGATCGTATTTTCTTTAGCAATGTTACTAAATAATTCTTCTACATCTTTATAAACGATAACTCCGTCCCAGGTTTCGGGATCTGCATACAATAACGCGCTCTCATCGCGGCTGTAGTTATAACTTACGTATTGTATAAACTCTTCCTTTTTCTCAATTTGAAAGGTTCCAGCTTTAGCCGGAGCATCGCTAGTGGTAATATTCACTTTATTCGCCTTAGTTTGCTGTAAGGGAATAAAGTGTAGAACGCTATCTCTTAGTGTTAAAATCTCGTCTTGAATAAGACTTACGGGAACCGAGTATCTATTTTCACTCCCTATGGTAAAATATAAGTCGGGAAGGGGCAAACTCTGTTGTGCCATATTATAAAGAGTGGGAACAATTAGTGGAGAGTTTTGAAAATTGGAATTTTCTGAATTTATAGCAGCTGTGCATAAGTATGTTTCTCCTTTTTGAACTATAAAAGGTCTTCCGTCTTCAAAGAGGAGCGAAGAAGCTGCATTAGAGCTAATTGTAAAGAATGAGTTTACTTTTGGATATTGGAAATTTACAACTCGTTTTTCAAATACATCCCGATACAAAGGATGATCAAAAATGATTCGACTAATCTTCCTTTCATTATTGTTTTTTTCTGAAAAACTCCCCAATTGAAAAGTACTCAATAATGCATTGTAACTGCTAATATTTGCATCCGTTGATGGAATGATAAAGAGACCACCTCCATTATCGCTATAAGATTTAAGCGCTGTTGCAAGTGATGAGGGAATGGCTTTTAATTCGTTGAGCACAATGAAGTTTTGTTCCGGGATATCGTTGTAGTTTAGATTTCCGAATGATTGCTGTTTGTACTCGAACTCTGACTGATTAAATAGCCGTTGCAAGAAATTGGTATTGGATTCATTAATCGATAATACTTTCAATTTTTTCTGAGTATTGATACTGAAAAATAAGCTATTGTCGAAAGTAAGATTAGGCTCAATAAGCTCGAGTCTACCTTTAAAGGCTTCTGTGTTTTCTATATCGAAAGTGATTTTGTTTTTTCTACTCTCACTAAGGTCAACGGCTGTTTTGGCAACTAAGGTAGTACCATTATAAAGAGACAAAGGAATATTTTGATTGTTATCTCCATATCCCGAAATCGTTATTTCGAGTTTTGAAGAAGTTGCATTTTTTGAGGCAATAAATGCGGTGTCTATTGAGATGTTTGAAAAGACGATAGGCTTCAAATGGACTGCATCTATTGTAACTTCTTTGCGGATTTCTGGAAAAACCTCTTTCTGCTGGAAATCGGATACAAATATTAGGCGTTTACTTGCTTCCTTGTCCTTAGAAAATAGTTGATTTGCTTTCAGTAATACTTCGGAAGGACTTAATTGTCTATGGGTATGTTCAACCTTTAAGACCTGAGTTTTAAAATCTTGAATAGAATTATTCTTATGAGTGCCATCATTAGTAAACCAGCTTATTTTTTCTGTTCCATAAGATTGCTCATAAATATCTTGAATTGCACGTTGAAGCAACGGACCTTGACCTCCCTTGGCTTGCATGCTAAAAGAATTATCCAAATATAAAACCGTTTCTTTTTTCGTGTTAAGAGCAGTTTTGGAGGCGCTAAAAGGTTGGGCAAATGCCAAAATGAGACTAGCCATTGCCGCCAGACGTATTAATAAGGTAAGCCATTTTTTAAGCTGGGAACTTTTTCGTGTTTGAATTGTTACCTTCTTAAGGAAGGCGACATTTGTAAAGGCTACTTTCTGAAAACGCCTCAGCTGAAAAAGATGAATAATAATTGGAATAAGTAGAAGTAAAAGTGCGTAAAGTAATTCTGGGTGTTTGAATTGCATTCCAATAATTATTTTTCAAAGATACTAATTGAAATAATATTTACGAATACCTAACACACAATTTTAAGTTAATGAAATGATTTAGACTTTTTCTATACTAAACTTTTACATTTTTTGAGAGCTATAACAATGAACGCTAGTAGGTTGAATCCTTTCCAGCTTTCAATAGTAGTATCGAACCTGTTGAGTAGTGACCTGTAACTGTCCATCCAAGCATTGGTACGTTCT
>MAAC01011220.1_pt1 | contig 41692 bp, 31 predicted proteins | sample 1115981 | NCBI WGS metagenome assembly MAAC01 (sample SAMN04961126, study PRJNA320927) | seawater metagenome | isolation source: sample BD02T64 sea water enriched with oil for 64 days | place: USA:Gulf of Mexico | collected 2013-07-27 | reverse complement strand
TTATATAAAGCGGTTCTAATACCCCCCATATGCAACGGTCCTGTTGGACTTGGTGCAAATCTTACTCTTACTCGTTTTTCCATCTTGTATGATAATGAGCAGCAAAAATAAGTTTATCCAAAGAATTAAGGAAATAATTAGCCCAATAGTAGACGAAATGTATAAAATCAGCTTATTTCTTCCTCAAAAAGAGACCTTTAGACAGTTAAGAATAGCTATCTCAGAATCTTAAGTTATCCTTAATCCAATTTATTGAATTAAATTTGAGACGCTTCAATCAAAACTGAGCCATCAATTTAGAATTGTACCATCATGAAAAGGATCCTCTCTCTTTTAAGTCTACCTCTTTTTACCCTTTTCTTTTTCGCATGTGAAGAAGAAAAGAAAGCTGAAAAGGTATACCAACCAATTGTTGAAAGTCAGCACCCTTTCAATGCCAAGATCTACACCTTAGAGAATGGCCTTACCGTTTGCCTTTCGGTCAACAAAAAAGAACCCAGAGCGCATACCTTGATCGGTGTAAAAACAGGTTCCAAAAACGATCCTTCACAAGCTACAGGATTGGCGCACTATCTAGAGCACATGCTTTTCAAAGGGACCTCCAAATTTGGAACCTCCAACTGGGAAGCCGAGAAGGTTTATCTAGATACTATATCGGACCTCTACGAATTACACAGGTCTACAACAGATTCTCTTGAACGCTATACCATCTATCAGGCTATTGACAGCCTTTCCTATATCGCATCTGGATTTGCAATAGCCAATGAATACGATAAAATGAATGCCGAATTGGGCGCTCAAGGAACCAATGCTTATACTTCTATGGATGAAACGGTATATACCACAGATATACCGGTATCCGAATTGGAGAAATGGATGAAGATAGAGTCCGAACGCTTCAGCGAATTGGTCTTAAGACTTTTTCATACCGAGATTGAAGCCGTTTATGAAGAATTCAATATTGGTCAGGATAGCGACGATGAGAAGGCCTATGATGCCGTAATGGAATCGCTATTCAAAAGACATACCTACGGAACGCAAACAACCATAGGCAAGGGAGAGCATCTAAAAAATCCTTCCCATGAGGAGATACAAGCCTATTTCAAAAAGTATTATGTGCCCAACAATATGATTGTTTCCATATCTGGAGATATCAATATAGATAGCACTATAGCTTTGGTGGATAAATATTTTGGAACGTATTCAGCCACCGAAGTACCCAAATACTCCTTTAGCCCAGAAGATGAACAAAGAAAGGCAGATACCCTTTCCGTTTTCGGAAAAGAAGCAGAGTATGCCTACCTAGCCTACCGACTGAATGGTGCACAGGAAAAAGACCGCATATATTTGGAACTATTAGATGGCATTTTGAACAATGGTAGTGCCGGTTTAATAGATCTGAATCTTTTAACAAAGCAGAAGGTTTTGGATGCATGGACCTATGCAATGGTAAACCATGACTACAGCATGCTATTGATGGCTGGATATCCAAAACGCAGGCAATCGCTAGAACAAGTTTCTGATTTACTGCATCAGCAAATTGAAAAAATTAAAAAAGGAGATTTTCCAGATTGGCTACCTCAGGCAGTTGTCAAAAATAAAAAGCTACAAGCCATAGAAGGCATGAAGGAAAATAGAGAGAGAGCTAGCCAAATGCTCTATGCTTATATCAATGATACCGGTTGGGAGCAAGAAGCCAACTTATTCAATGAAATGGCGAAAATTTCTAAGGAGGATATCGTAAAGTTTGCGAATGAGCGATTAACCAACAACCATGTCTTGGTCTATAAAAGAACTGGAGAACGAGATCCTTTTAAAGTATCCGCACCAGAAATTAGCCCTATTCAATTGAATAAAGAGGCAAATTCTTCCTTTTATACCGAGCTAGCAAAAATGGAATCCAAGGAGGTGACTCCTCAATTTTTAGAGTATAAAAAGGAGATTAAGCAAACAACCATAGGCCAAAACCTAAAAATCAATACCGTTTCAAATACGGAGAACGAGTTATTCTCCCTTCATTATGTTTTTGATTTTGGAAAATGGTCCGATAAAGAATTGGCCCTAGCCATAGAATACCTTCCTTACTTAGGCACACAAAAATACAGCGCAGAAGAATTAAATGAATTTTTCTTCCAAAAAGGATTACAGTTTGAAGCGAAGGCAAGTACCAATCAAATTATATTTAGCATTAGAGGATTGGAATCTTCTTTGAATCACGGATTGGAGATGATGGAGCATATTGTGAAAAATGTGCAGCCCAACAAGAAAAAATATACGGAGCTCGTTAGCCATAAACTGAAAAAATTTACGGATGCCAAACTAGACAAAACCCATCTTTTATGGAGAGGTATGGTGAATTATGTAAAATACGGTTTCGACAATCCTGAAAACTTTGTATTCACCAAATCTCAACTTCGAAGCCTACAACCTACTACCTTAACAAATAAGCTGCATGAGATATTCAATTATCCACATGAGGTATTCTATTACGGGTCTAGTAGCGCAAAAGAATTGGCTCCAAAAATAAAACAGTACCACAATTTACCAGAAGATTGGAAAAGTGTCCCGGAAGAAAAATCATTCAGCAAAAATGAAGAAGACTACGATGTCTATTTCTTGCACCATGATATGGTACAATCGGAAATAATATTCCTCGCGGACAAAGGAAAATTTGACGCCGAAAAATTGGGATTCGGGACCTTATTTAATGAATACTTGGGAAGTCTTACCTTCAGAGAAGTTAGAGAATCGAAAGCCTTAGCCTATAGTTGCTATACCAGTTATTCTTCTTCTCCTAGAAAGGACTACTCAGACTATGTATTGGCCTATATAGGTACCCAATCTGATAAGTTTGATTCAGCAGTAAACGCTATGTTTGAATTACTTAAAAGTAGCCCAGACAATACTTCCATGTTTACTGAATCTAAAACTAAAGTTTTAAAAAGTATTGCGAGCAATAGGACCACTGGAGAAGATATTTTCTGGAACTATTTGAAAAACAAGCAAAAAGGCATAGATATTGATACCAAACGTCTGGTCTATCAATATACCAAGGATATAGAAGAGGATGAATTTACGAGGCAGTTTGATGAATTCGTAGTACCTTCCGCCTTCAAAATCATAGTGATAGGGAACAAAGAGCAGCTCAATACCGAGCAACTAGACCGCTTTGGCAAGCTCAAAGAACTCTCTATTTCTGATATTTTAAGCTATTAAGAAAGCATACATGAACAAATATCTTTTATTCAGTCTGGCTATTTTTTGCTCCTTGCTGAGTTTCTCTTGTAAATCGGGAAAATCTATGCAAAATAAGGTCCAGATTGTGGAGAATAATTATGTGGTACGCTATTCAGGAATGGGTAGAACACGAATGATTCAATTTGACATCCAATATAATCTGGAGAAGAATCAATCCATTTCCGAACCAAAACTGGTGATTGGATCTCACAATTTCCCACTGAAATTTATTCAACGAGAAGATAAAAAGTGGCTTGTAGGAAATTATAGCCAAATAAAAGAAGCTGGTCAATACACTGAATTTTCGGACGAAGGTGTTTTTGAATCTGCTCCATTTGAAGAAAGCTTCCTACAATTGCTGATCAACAATAAAGTAGTTGAAATACCAGTAGGATCATTTACCAAACAAGAAGCCACCAATTTAATCCCATAAAAAACCCCTTTTATAAAGATAATCCCCCCTAATCTTATGAAAAAAATCTCCATAATTGCCAGCTTAATGCTTCTAGCAGGTGCTAGCTACCTTTACTTTAGCCCAAGTGAAGCTGAATTAAAAGCAGAAAGCAGAGCAGCCTATGCTGACTATATAAGTAATCACGAATTTAGTCAGCGAGAGCACATGGCTAAAGCGGAATTAAAAAAAATCCCTAAAAAAGATCGTCCAGATTTAGCAGCTGAATTGGATTTCCTTCTAACGATGGACCCAGCCCTAAAGAGACCAGCTCCTGAGCGTATCACAGAATTCCTAAGAAACAAAGCACTCAACAATACCAATAGTCAAGCAAAAGCAATGGCGCAGCCTCCAGGATCTGAAACTTTCCCATGGGAAGATCGTGGACCAAATAATGTAGCTGGTAGAACCCGTGCCATGATGTTTGATCCTAACGACAGTACCTATGCCAAAGTATGGGCTGGTGGTGTTTCTGGTGGACTATGGTACAATGACAATATTTATAGCGCTACCTCAGAATGGCATGGCGTAAGTCAACTATGGGAGAATATCCCAATTTCAGCCATCTGTGCTGACCCACAAGATTCACAAGTATTTTATGTAGGTACCGGTGAAGGATTTGGTGGAAGATCTACGGTAGGTGCTGGGATTTGGAAATCTTCAGATGCTGGAACTACTTGGACACTGCTACCCAGTACTACTGACTACAAAATAATAAATGACCTTATTGTTCGTGAAGAAGGAGATACAAGTGCATTGTATGTAGCCTCAGATAGAATGGGTGGTTATAATGGTGCTAGCTTTGGAGATAGAGGTATATTCAGATCTACAGATGGTGGAACTACATTTACTGAAATTGAGGCTAATGGTTCTTCACTTCACAGTCCATCTGACTTTGAACTAGGCGTAGACAACACACTTTGGATTGCTACAGTAGGAGCAGGCGCAAAGATTTACTCTTTAGCCGATACGGTAAATGCAACCTTAGATCAAAAAAATACGCTACTTGGTGGAGACCGTGTTGAAATAGCCACAGCTCCTTCAGATAGTAACTATGTATACGCCATTATTGAATCTGCGACAAAAGTAGGTAAAATAATACGTACTACAGACCACGGAACAACTTGGGAATCATTATCAGAGCCAAACGATATAGATAATGGTATTGACGCAGACGATTTCAGTAGAGGTCAAGCTTGGTACGACCTTATTATACAGGTTGACCCAAATGATAAAGAAGTAATTATAGCAGGTGCCGTTGACCTTTTTCGCTCTGCGAATGGAGGAACTTCTTGGTCTCAGATATCCCACTGGTGGGGATATGTTTACCCCGAAGTACACGCCGATCAACACAATATACTATTCAAACCGGGATCTTCAGATACCTGTTTGTTTACAAACGATGGTGGGGTTTACTATACAAATGAACTATCATATCCTAACCCTAGTTTCTCAGCCAGAAATAAGGAATACAATGTAACTCAGTTTTATTCTTGTGACCTTCATCCAGACTCCCTATCAAACAACTATATAGCTGGAGCACAAGATAACGGAACACAAAAATTCACCAGTGCTGGAATGAATGCTACTGAAGAGATTTATGGTGGTGACGGTGCTTACTGCTTCATAGACCAACAGGATGGAGATACCTATATTGCGTCTTACACATATGCCAACTACTATATTTCTAACAACAGTGGAAATAACTGGAATGGACTATTGAACAAAGATGAAGGAGCATATTTCATCAATCCTGCAGGATACGATAGTAAGGTAGGTATGTTATATGCAACACGTACAGCTGGTGATATCTTTAGAGCCTCTACCAGTGGAGTTGATACAATGTATATCTCAGGGATGGCAAAATCTACCCACTTCTCAATTTCTCCCTATGGAGATGAGGACACTTCTAATATCTTTATTGGTACAGTGAATGGACAAATCTATAAAGTAGAGAATGCTAGTGACTCGACTTTTACATTTTCTGAAATTTCTGGAAATGCTATGCCAAGTGGAAGTGTTTCTTGTATTGCTATCGGAAGTAGTGATGATGAACTTTTAGCTACTTTCAGTAATTACGGTGTAAACTCTGTATGGTACACAAATAATGGGGGAGACAACTGGACCAATGTAGAAGGAGATCTTCCAGATATGCCAGTAAGATGGGCTCTTTTTAACCCTGCAAACTGGGGAGAAGTAATCCTAGCAACAGAATTAGGTATTTGGGCAACACCAAGTATTCAATTGCCTACTGTGGAATGGACCCAATCTATCAACGGTATAGAGAATGTTCGTGTAAACATGCTTCGAACGAGACCTTCAGACAACCAAGTTGTTGCCGCTACATATGGTAGAGGTCTATTTACAAGTAATGGATTTAACGAGGCTTATGCACCAGTTGCCATTGCCGTAGCTACAGACACAACACTTTGCATTGGACAACAAACACAGTTAAAAGATATTTCTAGTTATATAGTAGATGAAAGAGAATGGATCATCACTCCAAATTCTGGATTTGAATATATGTATGCAACTGATTCAGCATCACAATATCCTACCGTGAAATTTACTGAGGAAGGTGACTATACTATTAAATTGGTAGTGAACAATTCCAATGGATCTGACTCTGTAATTCTAGAAGATTATATCATTGTTCTGGATATGGCAGGATCTATTATCCATACGAATTCTGGTCCAGATGAATTGAAAGCCAGTATTGATGGAGCCTCTTATCAATGGATTAAAAATGGATTTAACATCAATGGCGCAACAGATCAGACTTACTACCCAACGGAAAATGCAACCTACCGTGTAGAGATAGAATTAGAGGGTTATTGTAAAAAGAAATCTCCAAGCTATAATTTGGAAAACCTAGACCTTGAAGATCAAGACTTATCTTCCCTAGATTTATGGTTCTCTAAAAATTTAGAAAGCATAATCCTTAGTGGATCTGAAGGTTATGACTTTAGCAATTGTCAAATGACAGTATCGGATACACAAGGAAGACTAGTATTCAATGGTGAAATAGAGGAAACCGAAATCTCTATGAGTCATTTAAAGGCTGGTATTTATATTGCCCTTATTACGAAAGGTGAAAAGCAAATTGCACATACCAAGTTTGTTATTCAATAAGCTTAGGAATATATTCCAATAAAAAAGCCCTTCCAAATTGGAAGGGCTTTTTTTGTTTTATACGTATTCAAAAGAACAATGCTTATTGAGCTACTGATTCTTTTTTAAGTATTTTCTTCAAGTGCGTACGCATAGATAACTCGTCTTGAATAAGGCCTCTAAGATCAGCAATCTTAACTCTTGCTTGCTCCATAGAATCTCTATAACGGATAGTTACCGTATCATCTTCCATTCCTTCTGGATCTATAGTGATACAGTATGGAGTACCGATAGCATCTTGACGTCTGTAGCGTTTACCAATAGCATCCTTACCATCATACTGACAGTTGAAGTCATACTTCATGTCTTCCATGATCTCTCTTGCTTTCTCTGGCAATCCGTCTTTCTTTGTCAAAGGCATAATAGCAACTTGCACTGGTGCCAACATTGGAGGAATCCCCAAAACAACACGCTTGCTACCATTCACTTCTTCCTCTCTATAGGCATGACACATGATCAATAAAAACATACGGTCCAACCCAATAGATGTTTCTACTACATAAGGAGTATAACGCTCATTGATTTCTGGATCGAAATACTGTAATTTTTTCCCTGAATGCGCTTCATGTGCTTTCAAGTCAAAATCAGTTCTCGAGTGAATCCCTTCAACCTCTTTAAAACCAAATGGGAATTTATATTCTATATCTGAAGCAGCATTTGCATAATGCGCCAGTTTTTCGTGGTCATGGAATCTGTAATTCTCAGGATTCAATCCTAAAGACATATGCCATTTATACCTTGTATCCTTCCAGTATTCGTACCATTTCATTTCTTCACCTGGACGAACGAAAAATTGCATTTCCATTTGTTCAAACTCACGCTGACGGAAGATAAATTGTCTTGCAACAATCTCATTTCTGAAAGCTTTACCTGTCTGAGCAATTCCAAAAGGGATCTTCATACGAGCCGTCTTCTGAACATTCAAGAAGTTTGCAAAGATCCCTTGAGCAGTCTCTGGTCTCAACCAAAGATCACTAGAGCTATCAGCAGAAGCTCCCATCTTTGTACCAAACATCAAGTTGAATTGTCTCACCTCAGTCCAGTTTCCAGTACCAGATACAGGACATTTGATTTCCAACTCTTCAATGAGTGCTTTTAAAGCTTCTAGATCTTCAGCATCCAAATAAGCTGCCATACGCTTTACTGCGTCATTCGCTTTTGCTGCGTATCCAACTACTCTTGGATTTGTTTGACGAAACATTGCTTCATCAAAACTTTCTCCAAATCGCTTTTTAGCTTTCTTGACTTCTTTATTTCCTTTCTCTCTTTGCTTTTCAGCATAGTCTTCAATCAGGACATCCGCACGATATCTCTTTTTGGAATCCTTGTTATCTACCAATGGATCGTTAAAAGCATCAACGTGACCAGAAGCTTTCCAAGTAGTTGGGTGCATAAAAATAGCGGCATCCAATCCAACTATATTTTCATGCATCTTCACCATAGAATTCCACCAGTAATCTCTGATGTTTTTCTTTAGTTCGATACCCATCGGGCCGTAATCATATACCGCCGCTAAACCATCATATATTTCGCTAGATTGGAATACAAACCCGTACTCCTTAGAATGCGATATTACTTTCTTAAAAATATCATCTTGCTGTGCCATGGCGCAAAGGTAAAGATACCACCAAGAGATTCAAAGCCCGTTTGAATAATAATATTTAAAGCTAGTTTTATATCGTTTTGCTGTTCAAATAATTAACCAATTTTCCATTAAAAAAAGGCACTCTTCAAATCATAAAAGCCCTAAATAAGTAACAATCGTTAAAAATTTAAAATGTTATTGAAATTAAGTAAAAAGCCTATTTTGCTATCCTTTCATTGATAATTAAGTAACTTTTGCCCCTAAATCAGAAGAGATCATTGAAAGCTTTACTGTTACTGTGTTTTTTTGAATATATTAGTTTTTCATTATAATCATTACCATCAATAAATGGACGGATTTAAAGACATACTCAATAGTTTACAGTCTATTTCCCTCAAGGAAATGGATGGCGTAAGCCTTTTGGATAGAGTCGATACCAAATTCATCCTGAACTTTGATCAATTAGGTACTTTATTGAATAGCCTAAAAGCGTACTATTCCGTTCTTAGTATTGAGGGAAAGCGCTTTGCAAATTATGAGACCATTTATTACGATTATGAGGATTTGAGACTTTACAAAGATCATCATAACGGAAAGAAGAACAGGTATAAAATTAGGCGACGATCATACACTGATTCCGCGCTGAGTTTTCTAGAAATAAAATTCAAAACCAATAAAGGGAAGACCTTAAAATCTAGAATTGACACGCCAATTAAAGATAGTTTCAATTCATACGAACAATTATTCATCAAAGACAATAGCCCTTTAGATTTTGATTCCTTGACCTATTTCTTGACCAACAACTTCAAGAGAATCACTTTGGTGAGCAAGAAAAACATTGAAAGAGTGACCATCGATTTCGATATCAGTTTTTCTAAGAAAGGGAAAGAGAAAACCTTAACCAACCTGGTTGTTGTAGAAATTAAGACACAAAAGGGAGATAAAAGCTCTGATGCTTTAAAGTTTATGCGAAGCAATAAAATTAGTGAAGCAAGCTTTAGCAAATACTGCACAGGGATTACCCTCTTGTATAAGGGGATCAAGTACAACAATTTTAAAAGTAGATTAATCACATTAAATAAATTACACGAGCATGAACGAGTTCTTTGGAGGAGTCCTATTTGAACAAGAAGATTTTATTAAACTGATTGTACGTTTTTCAGTCAATGTATTTTTTGCACTTATTGTAATTCGAAGTATTTTTCACAATAAATACCAGAATCGAGAATACGTATTTGTCTATATTCTATTTAACGTCATCACCTTTCTGATCTGCTTTCTTTTGAGAAAAGTTAAGATGGAAATGGGTTTTGCATTAGGTCTATTTGCTGTTTTTGGCGTTCTAAGGTATCGTACAGAAGCGATCAAGATAAAGGATATGACCTATCTATTTATTGTGATTGGTATGGCTATGATAAATGCCTTGGCAAACAAATCTATTTCTTGGGCTGAAATTCTATTTGCCAATGCTGGAATTGTAGGAGTCACCTATATTGTAGATAAAGTATGGGTATTGAAAGAAGATGCTGTAAGACAAGTTATCTATGAAAAAATAGAGCTAATCAAACCTGAAAGGCATGAAGAACTCCTACAAGACTTAAAAGATAGAACGGGTCTCAACATTCACAAATTCAATGTAGTGGACATTGATTTCCTAAGGGATATAGCAAGAATCGAGATTCATTATTATGATGAGAAAGGCAATAGTCTTGCACATGAAAACAATATATAATACACAAAAAAAGGCTAGTCTACACTAGCCTTTTTTTATATCTATTCTTCTGAAAACTCTACCAAAATTCTTCTATACACCGTGAATATCTTTGCTTTCGAAACAAAGCCACAGTACCGCCCGTTACAGAGCACAACTAAGTTCCACGCTCCCGTAACTTTGAAGGCAGTCATTACCGTTTCCATGGAATCCTCTAACTGAATCTGTCCTGAAGGCGCATGCATCAATTCATGAACTTTACGTTTATCGTACTGTGACCTATCGAACATTATCTGCCTGATATCATCTAATACAACAATCCCCATAAAATTATCCTCATCATCTACTACAGGGAATATGTTTCTGCTTGAATTCGCAACCCAATTCACCAATTCTCCCAAAGTCATTTCTGGCTTAATTTTGCAGAAATTGGTTTCCAACATTTTGCTAAGGTGTATCCTATTCAAGACAGCTTTGTCTTTATGATGAGTGACCAACTCACCTCTACTGGCTAATAAGCTATTATAAATGGAGTGTTCAACAAAGTATTTACTTGTTAAATAAGCTATGGATACAACTACCATTAGAGGTATAAATAACTCGTAACCTCCCGTAATTTCTGCGACCAAGAAAATAGCCGTTAGTGGTGCATGTAAGATTCCAGAGACCAAAGCGGCCATCCCCAAAAGGGTGAAATGATTGCTTTCTATAGATCCTTCAAAGTGGTTGGATATTTTTGAAAATATATAACCCAAGATACTCCCCATAAACATAGTAGGCGCAAAAATACCACCTACCCCACCTGCACCAACTGTGATAGCTGTTGCGAGCGCCTTCAGAATAACTGTCAAAATCAAAATGAATATCAACAACCAAAAGGAGGAACCCGCTTGAAAAAAGCTAATATCAAGGTCGGTTAGATTATTGCCAAGCATCAAGTTTATACTTCCATAACCTTCTCCATATAACACAGGGAAGAAAAACAACAAACAACCCAACATCAAACCACCTATAATTATTCTATATCGTTTCTTTTCTATTTTTTCAAACAGTCCACCTACCTTGAAATATATAAAGCTAAAAAAGGCAGATAATAAACCCGCAAAGACTCCCAACACGATCACATACGGGATATGACTCATTTCAAACGATCTCACCAAATCTACACGAACCAATAATTCATCACCTGCAAAGAAATTTGAAGATATGGCAGCAAGTGCAGAAGCGAACAACAAAGGGATTAATGAGGCGGTAGTTAGATCCAACATAAATACCTCAAAGGCAAATACAATGGCGGCTACAGGGGCGTCGAAAATAGCGGCTAAGGTACCAGAAGCGGCACATCCAATCATCAATAGCCTATTCTTATAATTCAAATGAAGTGCCTTCGACAATAAACTACTCAAAGATGAAGCACTAACAGCCGCTGGAGCCTCCAACCCTACAGATCCACCAAATCCAACCGTAAGTATAGAGGTAAAGAAAGAAGAAAATGCACTCCTTCGTTTCATTACTCCATTGTTCTTAGATATGGAATAAAGAATGGTGGCAATTCCTTGCCCTGGATCTCTTTGAAAAAAATGCTTAATAATAAGACCCGATATTGCTATCCCAATTAACGGGTAGATCAGATATCCATAATCTTGCAAAGATAAATTGTCCAATTCAGTTAGGGACTGTTGGATATAGTGTGCTAAATTCTTTATAGTAACAGCAAGCATACCCGAAAGCATACCAACTATCATACTCAATATCAATATGAAATGCTGATGCTTGACGTTTTTAATACGCCAAATCAAGAACTTCTTTAGTATTTTTTCTGACCTAGTCATGAAATAATTTCAGTGGGGAATTTGAAAATCACTTTGCAAAACTAATGATTAATCTAGTAAACTTTTGATTAGCTGAGCAAAAGAATGTAGAGAAATGCTAAACTCACTAAAATCAACTGCGTCAATTCAATAGAACGAGGTCTAGGATTTATTATACGAAGAAGGAACCATTGAACAGCCAAAAAGATCAAAACTATAGTTATCTGCCCAAGCTCTATACCAATATTAAAGGCTAAAAGAGCTTCCCAAACAGCCCCAGATTTCCCGAACAAAGCTTTGAGATAATTAGAGAATCCCATTCCGTGGATTAGACCAAAAAATAAAATTAACCCCCAATGCTCAATAATTTTATCTTTCCGATACCACTTTAATACAATACTCAGTCCTATACTCGCAATAATGAGATGTTCAATCCATTCAACGGAGATTCCTATTGGATACCAAACAGCATAGATCAAACTTATGCTATGTCCAATAGTGAAAGCGGAAAGCAGCTTCAATAATTTGAACCAGTCTTTCATCGCGATCCCCATACTTATAATGACCACAAAAAGTAAATGATCGTAAGCATGAATATCACAAATATGCTCCCACCCTATTTCCAAATATGCTTTAAACATCCGTCAAAATTAAAATAATGCCCTCAATTGAACTTGACCAGAATGGATCGCTCGAATTCCTTCCGATTTACGTCCTTGATAAACCAAATTCAATTCCAGACTCTTACTAAGTCTTTTCCGCCAATTAAGCTCCCAGACCATATTATCACCCTTTTTCAAGCCTTGAAGCATCTCATAGGCAATAGTTGTTCCATCTGTTGCATTATAACTATGCCGCAGATAGGTCAACTTACTAAACAAGGCCTGACTACTCCCAGTATTCAGTTCATTCTCTATAAACAAAGAGAGACTTTTCAAGGTTTCCATTTCTTCAGAATCATTTTCCTTAAAAGAATAATTCACCCCCGATTTCAACTTCCAAGATGTCCCTATTTTTTGCTTCCAACTTTGTTCAAAATCAAACGTGAGCAAATCAAAGTTTCGCTCCGAAAAATTCTCTGAATGACGTTGTTTTCCTCCATAATTTAATTCACTCTCAAGGCTATTGGAATGCTTCAATGGAATACTCAATACCGTCTTCCAATTTTCCATTCTATTTTCCTCCAATCCAAAACTAATCAATCGCGTATCCCTTCTATCCTTATATCTTGAATTTATGCGAATTCTTGATGTAGGAAATATATTTTTCAACCCTACAATTTGCAAGGCTTGCTGTTGACTAATATTCTCTCTACTATAATCAATGAACGGGTTCCAACTCTCTTGCCAATCTAAGGATCTAAGTGTATTGGATAATTCCAACCTTCCTTCGAGCTCCAATCTTTTCCACCGTTTACCCATGGACCATAAATCACCTACCTCTATATCAATATTAAAATTTAACCCATGTTTAAAGACCGAGATATAATCATTTTCTGGACTTAGTAACCGAATATAATTTGCCTGCTCCGAAAAGATGGCTTGTTCAAATTCATTCGGTTCCTTAATATCATTTTCATTATAATCCACCCATATATAATTCCCTTGTCCATCGGGTACTTGAATATAACTAATCCGGAGGCGTGCTTCCTGGCCTTTTCCATTCTCGTACATCCCTTTGAATCGGATTCTATTTTCACTCCAAGCATGTTGGTATCCGAAATTGGAACTCAAAATCTGTTCATCTTGCTGTAAAGTATCGGCAAAATAATGAATGTTCTTAAATTTGAACTCAGATGTCAAGGTCCCCCATGAGTAGATCAACTTCCCATTTAAATCTGTTTGCAAGCTCCTACTAAAATTAGAAAATTCTAAACTATCAATTATACGATCATTTCTAAAATTTACTTTTAACCCAAGCCATTTACTGCTATCATTGGAAAAAGAACTGGTACCTTTCCATTCATCCAGCGAAAAGGACTGAATAGAGAGTACATTATTCAATTTATCCTTCAATTCATTGTGTTCAATATTCATCTCTAGGGAATGCTTCCAATTGGCTTGATCGTACTGCATTGATTGCTGAAATTTATAGGAGCTCCCTTCCGCATCGTCAGATTCATTCTGTAACCAAAAAGACTTCACATACCAATCTGCAAAGTCACCCTTCCTATTGGATTCCCATTGGTTTCTAATCCCGGAATAATTTGATCCTTTTTGAATATAATCTGTATTCAGAGACATAAACCAAGAAGTATCCCTAGACAATTTAAAGGCAAGGCCGGTCCAATATTCATCTGCTGATTCAAAAGCGGTCTCTCCAAGATTCCAATTCCTCTGAAACTCTATATCCCTTAGGATATATGGGCTTTTATATTTGGAAGGAATATACGAATTCTTCCAACTTGCCTTTACGGTATTCTTACCAACCTTTGCTTCCCATATTTGCTGAAAGATAACTGCTAGACCTGCATTATCAGCATCATCCTTGGATGAGAATAAATTTTTATCCTCCTGAGAATAACCCAATTCTAACTTTGAGATAAGCCCCTTAGCCCAGGTCTTTTTCAATTTAAGTTGAAGATTTTTTAATTGCTTTGGCGCTATTAAAACCTTTTTTGCCACATATCTCCCTTGGGCCACTCCACCTATAGGAGCCTTCCACTCATAAACAATTCCTAAAGCCGACAACTCAGAATTTTGGATATAATCTCCATTCCCATCACCAACATCCGAATAACTAACAGCGTACAACTGTTTACTTGTATCTGCACTGAATACAAAAACAGACGTATACCCTAAACTATCCTTCTTTTCGTACAACAAACTATTTTCTCTATAATCTTGTTGAACAGCTGTCTCCCCATTTATAATACTATCTCCAGCCAAATTAAGAGCCAATTTTTCATCAGAGGACAACTGTTGTTGGACGGGTTGTAATTTCAAATCTTGTTCTGAAAAATAAGATATATCTAGTTGCCAATCATCCTTTTTAAATTGAGCATCCGCAAAATATAGGCTTCTATTATAGCTTAGTTCCGAATATTCAAACTCTACATATATCCGCACCTGAGGACTTATCAGGTGCTTGTTTGTGAAGGTTATTTCTGCGGTATTGTAATTAATGGTATAATCCTGTTGTAATCCTCTCTTCAAAAGCTTTCCATTCATCACAACCCTTTCTGAACCAGATATCACAGTAATCCAAGATTCACCATTGGCTCCCTTCAATCTATAAGGGCCATTATTTCCTTCTGTAAGCACCAAAGGTTGATTATTGAATTTACCCCGAGAAATACCACCACCAAAACGCAACATAGTGCTATCATTAGCATAACCATATACCAATCCAGCAGCCTTCTTATTAGCCCTAAACAAGGAAAAACGGTCTGAAAAATACCGAATATCTCCAGCCCTAATAGTATGATCCTTATGATTCACCTCAACAAATATCTGATCAAATTCTTTTAACTTTTGACTATACCCTTCCTGTTGACTAGGTAAATTACTATCATTGATACTGGCCTTTATATAGGTATCCTCACCTATCTTACCCGACAACTGCAAATCCATTTCCGACTTAATACTAACATCTTGCACAGATCCACCCAGTACAGTCCTACTTATGGATCCCGTCTTGGAAAGAGCCTGCGTAGAAGTTTGTTTTTTAAAATGGGCAGAAGTGGACTTTTTCCATTTCGAATCGTCTAGAAAAGGTACTATACTAGAGGTATCTCTATCCTGATAGTCTGCCAGTATAAAATCGGGAAATAGCTTATAGGAAAACTGAACAGAATCGAAAGGGGCAGGCCCAGCAATAGTACTAAAAGATAAATGGACTGGATCGAAGGAATAATACTGATAAAACAAAGAGTCTTCTGGTGAAAGTATACGTATACTATTCGGGATGACACCTAGGCTACCAAAAGAGATCGTATCTGAAATAGGCACCTTCTCCTCTCGGATATTTGAAAATCGCTGTTGCCCAAATACTGAAAAGCAGCATAGGAACAGGAAAAGAACAATATGAATCTTTTTAAAAATCAACTCAACGCTTTAATCATAGAATTTGCTACCCAGGTCATAATGATAACGATTTTTAAGCTACTTTAATACCTGAACAGGTAGATTTTCCAGTGAATTTAAGGAAAGCAAATACAAAAGAAGGTAAAACATTTAATTTGCAACCAAAATTCGCCAATATCTTAGACTATTGTATCTTTACCCTTTAAAAATATACATGAAATGAGCGGCAAACTTTTTATAGTCCCAACACCTATTGGTAATCTGGAAGATATGACTTTTAGAGCTATTAGGATTTTGAAAGAGGCGGATTTGATCTTGGCTGAAGACACTAGAACTAGTGGCAAGCTGATGAAACATTACGAAATTTCAACGTCCATGCAATCTTTTCATATGCATAATGAGCATAAGGTACTAGACAGGTATATACAAATATTGAAGGAAGGGCAGACCATTGCATTAATTTCTGACGCTGGAACACCTTGCATTTCGGATCCAGGATTTTTACTTTCTAGAGCCTGTGTACAAGAAGGAATAGACTTGGAATGTCTTCCTGGCGCCACCGCATTTGTCCCTGCTTTAGTAAAAAGTGGATTCCCATCAGACCGATTTGCATTCGAAGGGTTTTTACCCCCAAAAAAGGGTAGACAAACTAAAATGAAAGCTATTGCTGAAGAAACCAGAACAGTAATCCTCTATGTCTCTCCTCATAAAATTGAGAAAACTATCCAGCAGTTTGATGAATTCTTGGAAGACGATAGGCAGTTAGCAATCTGTAGAGAAATAAGTAAATTATTTGAAGAATGCCTCAGAGGGACCACCAAAGAGTTACTCCAAAAATTAGCAGAAAAAAAAGCCAAGGGAGAAATCGTATTAGTGATCGCTCCAAAGACTTTTCAATTTTAAGGTATAGATTCAACTAGTTTATTCTCCAACCAACAGATAAAGAAAATCTACCATCAACTGAAGGAAGACCTTCTATTGAAGTATTTTCATAATGGTCCTCTTGTTCATTGTTTTCATAGCTTTCATTTTCCATGATATAACGACCAAATCCAAAATAAGTTTCAAATATAAAACCAGCATCCGAGACCCATTTTTTTCCCATTCCCAATCCAAATGCTAATCCAGTACTAGTTCTCTCCCCTTCTTTAAATATGTTTTCAGAATTAACATATCCAAAATCATTAGAAGTAACTCTTTTATACTTTAGATAGGGACCTACGTAAAATCCATCAGCACCATCTACCGGATTAAAATAAAATCTAAATTCTGGAACAATATTCAACCCTGAATATTCAAAATCATCGTCTCCTGCTTCAAGTTCCAAAACATGATAGTTTATATCACCACCAACACTCATTGAAGGTGAAAGTACATTTTCATATAGAATACCGTATTGTCCAATCACAAAACCGGCAAAATCCATTTTTATATCGTGTTGTGCAGATGCATTCACTCCTATTGCCAGACAGATAACACTTAGGATTAATTTTACTTTTTTCATATTTGGTAAATTATTGTTTTGATTTTTTATTCAGAAACAAATTAACTCCGGCAAGATAACAAATCCATTACAAATTCCATACCTCAAAAAAAAAGGTCCATTTCAGTGAAATGGACCTTTGGTAATTTATAGTAAAATACTGGCTTAGAAACTGTATCCAACAGAAAATTGGATTACTGAATTCTTAATGTCATATTCTTCTGTCACCATTTCTTCTAATTCGTTTTCGTATTCATCATCTTCACGAATACTTGTCAATCCCATATTGTAACGGATATCAAAACTTAGATTATCCATTTTATAAGAACCACCTATTGCCCAAGCAACATCCGTAGATTTTGCAAAATCTTTCATATCGTTTCCATCTTCATCTTCAGCAGATAACAAAATACCCAATTGAGGCCCAGTATGAAGATTTAAACCTTCCATCACCTGGTAACCTGCCATAACAGGGATATTGATATAATTCATTTTAGTTTCTGTCTCTACCTCATTGTCATCTTCATCCGTAGAAGTATCCTTGTTTCCCTGCATGGAGAATACTAATTCTGGTTGGATTGAAATTTTTTCAGTTATAGCGAAATTAGCATAACCCCCTACGAATGCACCAATAAGCATTTCTGCGTCATCACCTACATCGTCACCACTTACATTTGCAAGGTTCAAACCTGCTTTAGCACCGAAAGTCATTTCTTGAGCAAATCCTGTACAAGTCATTGCTACTACACTGGCAATTAAAAATAGCTTTTTCATCTTAAATTTGTTTAGGTTTAATGTGTTTAAAATATAAATAGACAGTCCTTCTGAAATTCAGATGGACAAAAGTCCCGATTTTATAACTATCAACTCTATTCAAGTTGACAACACTATTGGGGTTAAAATAAGAGAGGGAAAACAAAATATTCTTACTAATTTCTCCTTATACGAATAGGTATAGGAATCATCTTTTCTGAGGGAGTTCCCAAAATAACATCAAACATCCAAATCATTAATTTCATACGCATATTCTTGATTTTTTCAATTCTAATCTTATCAAATATATTAAAATATCTGACATTTTCTAATTCTAAGAGCAACAATATGAACCAACAAGCACATTAACACCCCAGGGGATTACATACAACCACATAAAACAAAGGGTTTTTGTATAAAAAATAAACCTACCCAAAAATGAGAATTTATACATCAAAAAATCTAATAAATATTTTATTTAAAATAGACTCTTAGGCCAAAAATTCAATGGATTTTTAGTGTCAAAATATTTAATAATGAAATAAAAAACAGCCTTCTTGTTCATTTTCCCAGCCATAGATAGAATAGCCTAATTACAAAAGGTTAATGTCTATTAAGTATTGTATCTTTGTCTTTAATATCTGTTAAAAAGAGGGCAATGGAAAATAAACAAATTACTATTCTTGGAGGAGGAAGCTGGGCTACAGCCATCGTTAAAATGCTTTGCAATAACTGCGATAAAGTAAACTGGTGGATTCGTTCTCAAGATGACGTAGACTTTATTCAAGAAAATGGTCACAACCCAAAATACTTGACTGATGTTGCTTTCGACAGAGACCAATTAAACGTTAGTACAGATATTCGTGCTTTGGTTGAAATGGCGGATATCGTAATCATTGTAATTCCTTCGGCCTTTTTACATAATGCTGTGGAAGGACTTACAGACTTATTGAAAGATAAGATCGTATTTTCAGCTGTCAAAGGTATCATCCCTGAATACAACCAGATTATAGGTGATTACTTGAACGAATTTCACCAAGTCCCTCTAGACAATATTGGTGTAATTACAGGTCCTTGCCACGCTGAAGAAGTCGCTCTTGAAAGATTATCCTACCTTACTTTGGCTTGTACAGATTTATCAAAAGCTGAATGCTTAGGTGAGAAATTAGCCTCTACCTATATTAAGGTCAATATATCAGACGATATCTACGGAACTGAGATAAGTGCAGTACTTAAAAACGTATTCGCTATAGCCTCTGGAATTTGCCATGGATTGGGTTATGGAGATAACTTTATGGCGGTATTAATTTCAAATGCCATTCGTGAAACAAAGCGATTTGTAGATGCAGTACATCCTATAGAAAGAGACATCAAGGATTCTGCCTATTTAGGAGACCTTCTAGTAACCGCGTATTCCAACTTCAGTAGAAATAGAATTTTTGGAACTATGCTAGGTAAAGGGTATTCTGTGAAAGCAGCCCAAATGGACATGAATATGATTGCGGAAGGTTATTACTCCGTTAAATGTGTCCATGCCATTAATGAAAAATACGGCGTTAAAATGCCAATTACTGACGCCGTTTATAATGTAGTTTATCGTAAAATTTCACCTAGAGTTGAAATGCGATTACTCACCGATGAATTGGATTAAAAACTCTCAGATCTGATGTATAACATAGACAAAATAAGAAAGGATTTCCCCATCCTTTCTCAAAAGATATATAACAAGCCTCTTATCTACCTAGACAATGCAGCGACTACACAGAAGCCGCAGGCAATGATAGATTCACTTGTAAAGTACTACAGCGAATACAACAGCAATGTTCATCGTGGTGTCCACCATTTAAGCCAAAAAGCTACGGATGCTTACGAACAAACGAGATTTACCGTTCAAAAGCTTATCAATGCTAAAGAAGCACATGAAGTAATCTATACTTCCGGTACTACAGATAGCATAAATTTAATTTCTACTATTATTGGTAAAGGAGCTTTAAACCCTGGAGATGAAATAATCGTTTCCGGATTAGAACACCATTCAAACATTGTCCCTTGGCAATTTATTTGTGATGAAAACGATGCCATATTGAAAGTTATTCCTGTTTTAGATAACGGAAACTTAGATATGGACACTTATCATAAGCTACTAAATCCTAAGACAAAATTAGTTGCCGTAAATCATATTTCTAATGCACTTGGAATCATCAATCCAATTAAAGAAATAATTGATGCAGCACACAAGGTAGATGCATGGGCATTAATTGATGGGGCTCAAGCTGTGCCACACCTTACAATTGATGTACAAGAACTAGATTGTGATTTTTACACCTTCTCTGCACACAAAATTTATGGACCAACTGGAGTTGGAATCCTTTATGGTAAAGAAGATATTCTAAATGAACTACCTCCGTATAGAGGGGGGGGTGAAATGATCCTCAAGGTGACTTTTGAAGAAACAACTTACGCAGGCTTGCCACATAAACTGGAAGCAGGGACTCCTAATATTGCCGATATGATTGCCTTCAATGCATCCTTGGAATATGTAATGGATATTGGATTAGAAAATATCGCGAATTGGGAGAATGAATTACTGCAATATGCCACAGAAGAACTTTCCAAAATAGATGGATTAACTATTTACGGAGACCTTGAACATAAGGCAGGAGCGATATCTTTCAATATAGATGGTATTCACCCTTATGACCTTGGGACTATAGTAGACAAAATGGGGATCGCCTTAAGAACAGGACACCATTGCGCCCAACCAATTATGGCTAGATTCAATATTCCAGGTACTATTCGCGCATCTTTTGCAATGTATAATACCAAAGATGAAATTGATCAATTCATTGCCGCAGTAAAAAAGGCAAGCATGATGCTGAAATAGTAACAGCTTTATAAAATAAAAAAGGCCTAATGGAAATATCCATTAGGCCTTTTTTATTACAGCAAAAATAATTCCTTACTGTTTTAACAATGCATTAATCTCATCCAAATTAGGGATGATAATCACTTCTATTCTTCTGTTTTTTGCTCTATTATCCTTAGTATCATTAAGCGTTAAAGGACTGTATTCACCTCTTCCAGCTGCCGAAATTTGCTTTGGATTGATCGCTGCGTTCTTAGTCAGTAATTTTACAATACTCGTTGCACGCTTCACACTCAAATCCCAGTTATCCTTTATTGAGCCACCACTACTATAAGGGATATCATCTGTATGTCCCTCTATAATAATTTGCAATTCGGGATGTGACTTCAAAACAGTCGCTAGTTGGCTTATCGCTTGCTTTCCTTTTTTATCTACCTGCCAGCTTCCAGAAGGGAATAATAAGGAGTTTTCTAAAGACACATACACCTTTCCATCTTTATGCTCTACACTCAGCCCCTTTCCTTCAAACTTACTTAAAGCTGCGCTTAACTTAGTTTTTAAGGCCACCATGCTTGCTTCCTTTTCGGATATCATCATCTCCAAATTCTGCAATTTAAGGTCTCTTGCATGTAGAGAATCTGCCAAACGCCTGTTCTCTTCTGCTTGCTGACTCAACAAGTTATCATTCTGATTCACCAATGCATCGAAGGTTTCGTTTAAACCGTTGTACTTCGTTTCAAGTATACGACTCCTTTGACCCAATTGAAGAGTATCTGACTCCAATGAAATATTTTGATCTCGCAGATTTCTAATTCGTTTATTCAAAGCCATTGCCAAGGAATCGTTTTCCAACCCTTGATACTTCATATCTGTTTTAAGACCAGCATAAGAAGATAATAACTCATCATATTTCTTCGTAGAAACACAAGAAACTACGAGTCCTGCTATAAGTAATAGCGGTAAAACCTTTTTAACCATGTTCTTATTTTTTAGCAATGGGCGTTCTTTCAAATTTTAAACTTCTAATAATAGCTTCCAATTCTTGCATATAAAATCGTTTCTTATACTTAGGACAATATAAAAAGCCTTCTATATTGATCAGCTTATTTCTTTCAGTATCCACATAGGTGTAAGAAACAAAACTTCCTCCTTTGAATTCACCAACCATCTTCCATAGACCACGTAACCTCATAGCGTACTGATCTTCCACATTCTGGACATCCAGATACACAGGAGCTCTACGTTCAGTCTTCATATATGAATTAACGGCCTCCCCTTCTACATACAATTCACTTAAAGAATCTCTAAGATTCAGTAAATAATCCTTTGACAGCTGGTCTTTTGACACATAGTCCTCTTCATAGATAAACAGGCATTGGGTCAAATTCGGCTTCTCACGTCTCATAAAAGTAAATTGCTTACTTTCCTCAACAGTCGTAAAGTCTCTTGGGATAATCAATTCATATCCTTTTTGTTGCTTTAACTTAGCATTCAAACCTCCTTGACTGGCTTTCCGCTGGCTGGCTTGAATACGTTTGATATCTGCATTTATGAAATAATCCAAAAGATAGTTCCCATTCTTTTTAATCTGAGAAACCAACTCCTTAGGCTTATTAAATTTAAAGGTCAAAACATATTGATCCTTTGACCAGATATTTTGACGCTCTGTGATAACAGTCTTCTCTGCATTATCTTCAATAAAGATGATATTCTTATGTAATCTAAGAATTGGACTAAAATCTTCATATCTGAATTTCACAAACTTAAAGGTAGGCTCTACTTGAGGAAGTGCTTTTACAGGCGCCTGGTACAATTCAGTTAAAGATTCAAATAAAGGTGAATCCCATAAAGAACTATCCGCAACTACTAATATTTCACCGTATCTCCCAGAATTTCCAGGCAACAATACATTTCCCTTTTCACCATCACCACAGGACCACAAAACCAGCCCTATTAAAAACAAACAAAAATTCTTCATATACATCATACTCTATCTGGACTTACAAAAACTACTATTCTCTGACCTATTTTTAATCTATCGGACTTCAATCTATTCCACTTCCATAAATTCTTAACCGAAACCTTATACTTATTTGCAATTTTACCTAACATGTCTCCAGACTTAACGCGATGAACAATTCTGGTATTCTTTTCGGTATAAGTAGGGTAATGTATAGCTTGCTTTTTTTCGTATGCAATTAGCATTCCATCCAATCGTTCTTGATTGGAAACCCATAAGCCTATTTTGTCAACGGGTAATCTCAAATAATATTTCCTACTGCTTGTTGCCGGTATTATATCAATCTTATAGCAAGGATTTAGAAACTGAATATCGTCCATAGGCATTTCCATGACCTCAGAAACAAACTTTAACGGCAAATTACGATTAACAGTAACCGTATCCGTTTTAAAGAAATTAAATTTTGGCGGAGTTTTTCCAATTCCATGATCCCCTTGATGAGCCATTAGGTAATTCACAGCTATAAAACGAGGAATGTAGCGTTGAGTTTCTGTAGGAAGGTATTTTCTAATGGACCAATAATCTTTTTTCCCATTCGCAAAACGAATAGCCTTATTTACATTTCCTGGACCTCCGTTATAGGCCGCTAAGGCCAGAAACCAATCGTCATAAATGTTATATAATTTTTTCAAATATCGACAGGCAGCCTCGGTAGATAATTGAGGATCGGATCTTTCATCTACATAAGAACTAACCACCAAATCAGTTCTTTTCGCAGTATGATACATAAATTGCCATAAGCCTTTAGCCCCCATCCAAGATTCTGCTTTCGCATTTAGACTAGACTCTACAATTGGCAAGTATTTTAACTCTAAAGGCAAATTATTCTTTGCCAATATCTCCTCAAATATTGGGAAATAATATTCTGTCATCCCTAACATTTTAGAGAGATAACGAGGCGATTGTTTTAAGTAAGACTGAACATGTAGCTTTACAATCGGGTTATAATGTAAATGCAATGGCGTTTCAGCATCCAAAGCCTTCATTCGCATCAAAACCACAGAATCGTTCATTTCCCTATCAGGAACAGCTAAAGAAGTCAAACCATCTAAGTTTTCACTTTCAAACAACATTTCTAGTACTAAACTATCCAGTTTAGTTGCGAGGAAGATATCCTCTAACTTTTTATCATCATGAAGTACACTGTCCTCATTTGAAGCAAAGGAAGTACCGAAGGAAAATAAAAAACCGATAATTAGTAGTGAAGCTTTGTAAATCAAATTCATAAACCAATTTGTTAGGAATAAAAAAGAGTGCATAAAATGCACTCTTCAAATATATAGTAAATGTCTAAATGGTCAAAAAAACCAGCAAGGCAGTTATTACATTATATAGTTGTAAGATATTGAGAGAAAGCCAACAATTGCTCATCCTCAAAATTATCCGCCACCAACTGAACACCAAATGGTAAACCATTACTATGCTGCCCTAGCGGTAATGAAATCGCAGGATTTCCAGCAATATTAGCCTGAACGGTATAAATATCCTCCAAATACATAATGGTAGGGTCTTCATATTCTTGACCAATATTGAATGCTGTCTTTGGCGTAGTAGGTAAAATTAGGAAATCGTAATCATTAAAAATCTCCTTTGTTTTTTGACTAATCAATCCCCTTACCTTCTGAGCCTTTGTATAATAAGCATCATAATAACCTGAACTAAGAACAAACGTTCCTAATAAAATTCTACGCTTAACCTCTGTTCCAAATCCTTCAGTTCTAGAGAACTTATAGGTTGTTTCCAAGCTATTCGCTCTTGGACTTCTATATCCAAAATGAACACCGTCGTATCTTGCAAGGTTAGAAGAAGCTTCAGCTGTTGTCAATACGTAATATGTAGGCACTAAAAAATCTAAATACGGAAACTCTACTTCATCTACTTGATGACCTTCCGCTCTAAGCTTTTCTATTTTATTTAAAACTTCCGCTTTAATCTCTGGATCAATAGCGTCGTTAAATAAATACTCCTTTAAATAAGCCAACTTTTTCTTCCCCTCCTTTAATGGAGCATTTGCATCCATCGATGGTTGAGAAACACAGGTAGTATCCGCCTTATCTTCTCCAGATATAACAGCCATTACCTTTTGCATATCTTCTACAGATCTTGTAAAAGGACCTATTTGGTCAAAACTTGAAGCAAATGCAATAAGCCCATTTCTAGAAACTCTACCATAGGTAGGTTTCATTCCATAGATCCCACAGAAAGATGCAGGTTGACGAATTGAACCTCCTGTATCACTACCTAAGGTCACTTGACACAAATCAGCCGCTACAGCTGCTGCGCTTCCCCCAGAACTTCCTCCTGGCACCTTTAAAGTATCATGTGGATTTTTCACAGGACCATAAACAGACGTTTCATTCGCTGAACCCATTGCAAATTCATCACATCCTAGTCTACCAATAATAATAGCATCTTCTCGTAATATCCTTTCTACAACAGTAGCATCAAATAAGCTTTCGAAATTCTCCAACATTTTTGAAGAAGCCGTTACCTTGTGATTAGCATAGCAAATATTGTCTTTGATACCTATAACTAGACCCGCTAATGAACCCGCTGTTCCAGCTTGTATTTTTTGATCAACTGCTTCAGCTCTTGCCAAAGCCTCTTGATCATATACTTCAACAAAGGCATTCAATTCTTTGTTTTCCGCTATCTTCCCTAGGTGATATTCCACCAACGACTTACAAGACTCTTTCCCTTCGGAAAAGGCTTGATGGACAGCACTAAGACTTTCGTATTTATAGGTAATCTCCAAACTTATAGTGTTTTAAGACAAATAAAATCCCAGAATATGGGATCCTTATATTCAAAAAAAAAGTACGTACTGCTCCAGGAACCCACATATCTGAGCTCCTAAGAAGCAATATTCAATTTAATCATATAGGAAGATGGTAGATTACTTTACCTCTTTCTTATCATCAAGTTCCTTCTTATTATCGTCATCTTCTTTTGTGGCATCTTTAAATTCCTTGATACCAGAACCAAGTCCTTTCATCAATTCTGGAATTTTTTTTCCACCAAACAATAGCAGTATCGCAGCAACAATTAAAACTACTTGATACGGACCAAAAAAACCTAATGCGATGTTTAAAGCGTTCATATGCTTCTTTTTCAAAATGATTAGTAGAACGCAAAGTTAAGAAGAAATAAGCCAAAAACCTTGATAAAGGTTTTTAAGTTTGGCACGAAAGTTGTAACCAAAGAAAAGGGTTCGCTTTTACACGAACCCACCCTCAAACTATATTGAAATATAGTAATTAAAAAACCGAATGATTATAACCCTCAAAAATAATCACCGGTGATTTATGTACTAGACATAAATCAGCCCTAAATTAGTTTTTTTTATTGAAAAAACAAAATTAGGGCTGGTTTTGCTCTGTATTATATTTTAATACCCTTTCTACTTCACCATTAACTTCAGCTCTTTCCTTTTTAACTGATACTGCATACTCAACACATAAACACCTTTGTCTAAGCCAAATACAACGGCTTTCCCACTATTCCGCACCCTAACGACTTGCCTTCCATCTAAAGAATAAACAACCAAGTCCAACCCCTCTATCAAACTATTAAAATATACTTTTCCTCCCTCAGAATATACATTCCAGCTGTTATTTGGCTCTTCAAAAATTCCAATATTTGAAAATGAACTAGTCAACTCAACACTATCGCTTACTATATTTCCAGAATAATCCATGCAACCATCCACAATCAGTTCATACTCCCCTATAGATAAATCATCCACATATAAATAAACAATGGATGAATCAATAGGATCCTGCTCCGCAGACAAAATTGAACAATCATTATTAATATGATAATTCAAATAATCCTCAGCACTCTCATTGGTCAACGGCTCACTAAAGACAACTGTAATTTTGCCATTCACAAAAATAAAGGCGGAAAGAATAGTTGGAGGAATCAAATCCAATGGAGCTCCAACATCATCTGAAAATCTTAAATCAATTTTAAATGAACTATAATTATAATTGAGCACCCCGCTTACCCTATAACTATCGCCTAATTCAGGATCCGTCAATCCATAGGAACTTGTATTATGTATATAAACCTCACCACTACCATCATCTATTTTCCATAAACCGAAAGATTGAACCTCACTAGTACATTCTCCTACCGGGACCTCAACTATAGTAGATTCATATTGTTCCGCATACATCCCACCAGCCGTAACATCTCCGGTCTGAACCCAAGAAGCCATAGGTAATTCATTCCCTGCAGAAATAGCATAAAACTCAGAAACCTCGACGATCTCAGTTAATCCATAAAACTCCTTCACCTTCCCACTTACAATAATACTATCTCCTATTTGCGGAAAAAAACCAGATTGATAAACATAAATCCCATTCCAAGGGCCGCCGAAATCTTGAATAAAATAACTATCTCCAAGCTGACTTGTAACAATACCAGTAACAGAAATCTCCCCGTTATCCTCGTTCACCAAAGTGCCAGAATTATCTGTTATCTGATAGGCAAATGGAGACAACATTGCTTGCCCCTGGACAGTCGAAATAGCAGTAAGAACCCCATCAAATGGGGGCAAAGAAATTTTCAAACTATGCGTGAAAGATACCGTATCACTTAGCATTCCATTGAATGCATCTATTTTAAAATAAACCTGTTCTCCAGCTAGTTGAGGAGGAATCGTTGCCGCATAACTTAAACCAGAATCTAACATCATAGTTATGACATTCTCCTGACCGATCACTGCATCCCAACTATTCCCCCAGTATAACACCGCTTCTGGAAAGGAGCTAAATGGATTACCAATACTAGCACTTACCAATATACTATCTCCAGATCCTGGAATCTCAGGACTTAAAACAACCGATGAAATCTGAATCGCACTTGGATCCCCAGTTGACCAGATTATATCTACATACTCTGGATGATCAATAAATGGATTTCTATTTCCTTGCCAATTAAAAATTATATCATTTCTACCCATCTCCCAAGCATCTACAGGATCCGCTTCATGCCAAAGCAAAAGGGTGCTCAATCTTCCCATCCAAGCATTTGGAAAAGTACCAACACTATTCACTAGCTCTAAATCTGGCTCTACATCTCCTGCTTCACTCATGCCCCCTTCATACCTGGTTGCCATATAGAAAAGCATCCTTGCAACATCCCCCTTCACCTCATCTCGCGGTTCCCAACTATTTGTACTCGAATAACAAGCTGTTGTATCCAATCCATTTAGCACAACTTGCCCACCATCATCAAAATCTTTATAACTTCTAGCACTATTTATAGTCATATCAACAGGCCTAAGATGATGAATATCTGTGTTCGCTCCCTTTTCTGTAAACATTCCCGAAGGGCCAAAATCCCCATGAGACTTTGGCCATACATGCTCCCTATTCCAATAATCCTGTTGATTGACATTGGAAGGGTTGTTAGCAAAATTCCACTTACTGATTGAATTCCCTGTATAAAGCAACACTATATGATTGGCATTCGAAGTATCTTGATCCGTCTGTCTAAGTGCCGATTTTACGGTTTCATAGTCCAATTCACTATGATCTTGAATTAATTGATGTAAGCCAGCTTTTAAAAAGTTGCTGTCTAAGCCAAACATGGACTCATAATAATTCAATGGCTGCCCCATTAACTGCCAACCACACAATAGAAAAATTCCAATTAACTTTTTCATTTTCGATATATATTCAATTACAATCCTACTATTATCCCATCGAATTGAGCTCCAATTCAAAATCAATTATCAAGTTAGTAATTTATAGTGGATTCCTACATTTGAATATTTTAACACACATCAAAAAATAATCACTTTCATAGCAATTATTTTTCCTTATTTTTGTTTCAGTAAAATAAATCCTTCAAGAGGAAGTCATCTAACTAAATAATACTCACTTTGGAAAGAAAATTAGTCATCATACCCACCTATAACGAGATAGAGAATATAGAGCGGATGATCCAAAAGGTAATGTCCTTATCCAAAGGCTATGATCTATTAATTGTAGATGATGGGTCTCCCGATGGAACGGCTACTAAAATTAAAGAATTACAAGCTGTATTTCCAGATCGAATTTTCTTAAAGGAACGCCAAGGGAAATTAGGCTTGGGAACGGCCTATATAGCTGGTTTCAAGTGGGCGCTTGAAAGAGATTACGAATATATCTTCGAAATGGATTGCGACTTCTCGCACAACCCTGAAGATCTAGATAATCTGTTTGAAGCTTGCCACAATGGTGCAGACCTTGCAATCGGCTCTAGATACGTTAACAATCTCGTTAATGTTGTCAACTGGCCAATGGGACGTGTACTAATGTCTTATTTTGCCTCTAAGTATGTAAAACTAGTTACCGGTATGCCAATTTTTGACTCGACAGCTGGTTTTATTTGTTACCGAAGAGAAGTTCTTAACACAATCAACTTCAACAGAGTTAAATTTGTTGGATACGCATTTCAAATCGAAATGAAATTCAGAACCTGGAAATATGGTTTTGAAATAAAAGAAGTCCCCGTAATATTCACTGATAGAGCCCTAGGTCAATCAAAGATGAGTATGGGAATATTCAATGAAGCAGTATTCGGTGTTCTTAGACTTAAACTAAGAAGCCTATTCCAAAAATTTGAAAGAAACGCATAAGCTATGGAGTCATCAGCTAAGAAATTATTGATAAAAAATGCAAGCATCATCAACGAAGGAAAGCGCTTTGTTGGTGATGTTTTGATAAACGGTGCATTCATTGAAAAGATTGGAACAGATCTTTCAGCCCCTAACGCTCACATAATTGAAGCCGAAGGAAAACTGTTAGTTCCTGGAGCCATTGATGACCAAGTGCACTTCAGAGAACCTGGATTAACGCACAAGGGGAATATTGCAACGGAAAGTAGAGCGGCTGTAGCTGGTGGAATTACCAGTTTTATGGAGATGCCTAATACCAATCCTCAGGCACTGACACAAGACTTACTTCAAGATAAGTACGATATTGCTCAACGATCTTCCTTAGCGAATTACTCTTTCTTTATGGGTGCTTCAAATGAAAACATTGAGGAAGTTCTAAAGACCAACCATCAGGATGTATGTGGTGTAAAGGTATTTATGGGAAGTTCTACAGGAAACATGCTTGTAGACAATGAACAAACCCTTACCAACATTTTCTCTAAATGTGATATGCTTATTGCAACTCATTGTGAGGATGAAGCTACTATCCGTAAAAATACAGAAGAATTCAAAGCAAAATATGGGGAAGACATCCCTATTAACTGTCACCCACTTATCAGAAGTCGTGAAGCTTGCTACACCTCTTCTTCTATGGCAGTAAAACTTGCGAAGAAACACGATACAAGACTACACATCCTACACATCTCAACAGCTGAGGAATGCGAATTATTTGATAATTCTCTTCCACTTTCCGAAAAGAGAATTACTGCGGAGGCTTGCGTACATCACCTTTGGTTCGATGACAGCTATTACGATAGCAAAGGGACCTTCATTAAATGGAATCCAGCCGTAAAGGCAGCATCAGACAAGGAAGCCATTTGGAATGCTCTTTTAAGTGGGAAAATTGATATCGTGGCTACTGATCATGCTCCTCACACCTTAGAAGAAAAACAGAATGGTTATTTCCAAGCTCCTTCAGGTGGACCACTTGTTCAACATGCTATGGTTTCCATGCTAGAATCTGTTTCTAATGGTAGGTTAAGTTATGAACAAATGGTTGAAAAAATGTGTCACAACCCAGCGATTTGTTTCCAAGTAGAAAAGAGAGGATTTATCCGTGAAGGGTATTATGCCGATCTTGTATTAATAGATCCTCAAGATAACTGGACAGTTAGTAAAGAAAATATTCTTTACAAATGTAAATGGTCTCCATTTGAAGGAACTTCATTTAGTCATAAAATCTGGAAGACCTTAGTAAATGGTCAAGCGGTTTATGAAAATGGTAAAATTCAAGAATTAGGAAATGGAATGCGATTAAGATTCGATCGTCCATGAAAATAATTTTTCAAATAGTACTTTGTTTTTTCTTACTAAGCTCCTGCAGTGAGCCTAGTGAGGAAAAGCAAATTAGAAAGGACCTAATAGAGGAGGAAGAATTAATTGAGTTACTTTATGACACCTATCTGTATGAAGGAGCACTAAAGTCACATTCCATTGACTCTACCTATAAAGATATTAAGGTTGTTTCCTTTTATGATGCGATTCTAAAAAAACATAAAATTGAGCGTCAAAATGCTCAAACGTCTATTGAATACTACGCAAAGGAGGAACAACTTATCCCGATGCTAGAAAAGGTTAAAACGCGCCTAAAGAGTCGAAAAAACAGCCTTAAAGAAAATACCACGAAATGATCGCCACTATACAACACGGGAATAGAAACTATCAAGTACAGATGAACAAAGGAATAGACCTATCTATTCCAATGAAGGCTGACGGGGATTCAGTGAAAGCTTGGTATGTTGACCCCATAAGTATAGAACCTGTAATTGGAGATGGCTTTATAGGTGAAGTAAAACAAGGAGGATCGGTAAATTTTAAAAACGTACTGTTCAATCCACATGGACATGGAACACATACAGAATGTCTTGGTCATATTACGGAGGAATTCTACTCTGTAAATGAGCTTATCACAGATTTTTGGCACTTAGCTTTAGTATGCACAGTTCAGCCTGAAATCAACGATAAGGGTGAAGCCATTATTAAGATGAAGCATGTCCAGGAACAAATATTAGCCAATCCAGATTGTAAGGCTATTATTTTTAGAACACTTCCCAATCCTTTATCTAAAAAGACTAAAAACTACGCTAATACAAATCCACCTTTCATCAGTGAAGAATGCGCACAATTCATTTGTGATCAAGGGATCGATCACTTATTGATTGACCTTCCTTCTGTAGATCCAGAAGTGGACGGTGGGAAATTGCTAGCACATAGAGCTTTTTGGAACTTCTCAGGTGAGAGACGAATGCATGCCAGTATCACTGAATTGATTTATGTACCAGAAGAGGTTCAAGATGGAGTTTATTTTCTACACCTTTCTTTTGCCGCTTTTCATAACGATGCCAGTCCATCTAAACCGATTATTTATCCAACCAAAGTTCAATAATGAGTCTTAAAGGATTCATACAGGCTTCCGGATTTGGAGGGAAAGATTTCTCAAAATTATTGAGCAATTCGAAGTATCCGTGTTGGATGCCATTCTACCATGCCGTAAGCAATGAGCCTTTAGCGCATATTAAACATCTATACCCTGTTAAATCTCTTGAATTATTTGAGCAAGAATTAGAATTTTACCTCAAACATTTCACCATTGTCTCACAGGAAGACATCCAAAAACCAGCTAAAAACAAACCGAATCTATTCCTAAGTTTCGACGATGGCTTAATAGAATTTGACACCATAATTGCTCCCATTTTACACAAAAAAGGGGTCCCAGCAACAGTATTCCTCAACAGCGCATTTATTGATAATAAAGACTTATTTTTCAGATATAAGGCTTCAATATTAGCTAGCAAACTATCCGAAAAAGGGAACAAGGATGTACTGATTAAATCTATCAAAGATCTATTAGCCATTGAATACTCTAATCAACACCAATTAGATCTATTGGCAGTAGACATGGGGATTAACTTTAAAGACTATTTAAAAGAAAAACCTATTTATTTAGGTACAGATCAAGTAAAATTCTGGAAAAACAAAGGTTTTGATTTCGGCGCTCATAGCCACGACCATCCATTGTATGAAAAGCTCTCCTTACAAGAGCAACTACAACAGACAACAGGTTGCATCAAATCACTTGAAGCCTCACTTGAATTTAATATATCATCTTTTTCATTTCCTTTTACCGATTATGGCGTTTACCCTGCTTTTTTCGAAAAGCTTAAAGAAGCGTACCCTAATCTATCTACATTCGGAACGGCAGGTTTAAAACTAGATCCTATACCCAATCACTTCCAACGGCTCCCGATGGATAATTCACTAGGTAATGTTCAAGAATTTTTCGCCAAAAATATCCAGCGCTTCCACATGAAGCGACTTTTGGGAAAACATATTTATAAAAGATAACGGAGCTTAGCTCCATTTTTCAGCCAGCTTATCCAATCCAGCACTCATCAAATCATCTGGGGTCATTGCAATTCTAAACTCGCATTCAGCTTCAAAATTCAAAAACCATGGCTCTGCTATCCTAGGGACATCAGAAGGAGTTGCAACCTCTAACACCATTATAGCTCCACGATTTCCATGCTGCTCTGTAAAATAGATGCTTTCGGGCTTTAGATCCGCCAGGATACTTCCGATTAACTCACCTGCAGTTCCATTCTTTACATAAGTATTAAATGGCTCTATTGGGAGATTTATATTAACTATCATTCTCATAACCGTAAATTTTAAATTAGACCATCCCCAAAGGTACAAAAACAATCGACCAATAATGAAACCAATCAACTAAACATCAATCACTTATATTTAATTTTTGCGCAAAAAAAAAGACCATCTTCTCAGATGGTCTTTTTAAACTAATTGTAGATATTAGTAATTAAACAGATAATCAATATCCATTTCCTTCACCTCTCCCAATTTAGAAAGGGACTCCATATCCAACTCATCTTTATTACCGATAACAACTACAGAATACTCGCTACCTTTAATCATTTTATCAAAGAATTGTGCAAAGTCCGAAATCGTCATTGCCTCAATTGCTTTATAAACCTCTTCTCTATTGTCTTTAGTAATACCTAAATCTTTAAGAGACTCGTGCTTCCAAAAAATATTAGCTTTCGTAATTCTCTGTGCAGCAATTTTCTTTAAAGTAGCTTCTTTAGCTGCATCAAATTGCTGTTGAGCTTCTGGCATATTATTCAACAAACTCATCATGGCATCAATCGCTTGAGGAAGCTTATTAGCCTGCGTCCCCATATAGGCAACTAAATAACTTGGCTCCTCCTTTTTTCTTGGCTGACTAAATGCAGAATAGGCAGAATAGGCTAAAGACTTAGATTCTCTAATTTCCTGAAAAACGATAGAAGACAAACCAGAACCATAGAATGCATTGAACATATATCCATTTGCTAAGGTATTTGGATCAAAATTATCCCCTTTAGAAAGAAACATAATCTCTGCCTGAACCATATCATAATCTACAAAGTACACCGATCCACCAGTTTCTTTGAACTGGTATTTTTTCTGCGCTGGAACATCCATTCTAGATTCAGCTGTTATATGCATTTCGTTCAATGCTGTAACTGCCTTATCTATATCTTTCCCGTAATAGAAAATTCTATGCTTATAGTTTTTCAACCCTTTAGCCTTCTTAACAAGATCAATAGGACTTAAAGCTTTCAATTCAGCCGAAGACAAATTATCACGTAATCTAGAATCTTCACCATGCTTAGCAAAACTACTTAAACCACCTCTTAGAATATTACCCTTGCTCAACTTTGCATCGGCTCTACCTTTTTCAATACTAGCTACCATTTTCTCATAGGCTACCTCATCGACTTTAGCATTTGCAATCAAATGCTCGATCAATTCCAATCCAGCAGGTAAGTTCTCTTTCAAACCACGTAAATAGATATAAGATTCGTCAGACGAAGAGCGAACACCGTAAGAAATTCCCAATTTGTAAAACTCCTGTGTCAATTCTTCAACCGTATACTTATCCGTACCTAAATATTCTAAATAATCGATTGCTATAGGCAATTCCTTATCATGGTCTTTACCCATGTCAAATAAGAATCCTAAATAGAATAGATCATTCGATTTATTCTCTACATAAGATACTTCAATACCGGAATTCAAGGTTTTTCCCTTGATTTCTTTTTCGAAGTCAACATAATCTGGCTTAATGTCACCTGATTCTATTGCATTGAACGCCGTTAAAAAGCCTGAAGCTTTATCTCTATTTAATTCAATTGGTGTGATACCAGGATTCTGAACTTTTATAGCTCCTTCATTTTCCCCTGTACGTTTATAAACAACAACATAGTTATCATTATAATGCTCATTGGCAAACGCTACAAGTTGTGCTTTTGTTAATTTTCTAAGCTCCTCCAATTTCTTCACTTCTGACTCCCAATCCTGGAAATGAACGAAAGCATTATAGTATGCAGAGGCTACCGCTGTACTATTTTCAAATCTTCTGATTTGACTTACTTTCATATCATTGATAGCTGCTTCAAGCATCCATTCTTCAAATTCACCTTTCTTGATTTTTTCAATCTCAGCGTGAATTAATGATTCAACTTCTTCCAAAGTTTGTCCATTCATTGGAGATCCATGAAAAGAATGATAACCATAATCATTTAAGAAAGTAGGACTACAACCAGCACGTTGAACTTTTTGACTTTTATTCAAGTTAAGATCAATTAGACCAGCTTGACCGTTCGCAAGAAGCATATCAATCATAGTCACGTATTTCTGATGTTCAGAACCGATTCCATCAAATCTATATGCAAAACTTACATTTGCCGCCGTAGGTCCAACAACCTCTTTTTTGATAGGTCCAACAATAGGATCTTCTTTTGGCAAAACAGGTTTTGTAACATCCTGAGCCTTATACGAACCGAAATATTTATCAACCAAAGCATAAGCTTCATCATATTCCAAATCACCAACCAATACTACAGCCATATTATTTGGGACATAATATTTCTCGAAATAAGCATGGATATTTTCCATGGAAGGATTTTTCAAATGATCAGCCACACCAATTGTACTTTGCTGTCCATAAGGGTGCTTTGGAAATAAGGCCTTCATTAAGGCATAATTCGCCTTTCTCCAATCATTATCTTGAGAACGGTTGAATTCCTCGTATACTGCTTCCAATTCTGTATGAAACAATCTCAATACTAACTGACTAAACCTTTCTGACTCCAGTTTTAGCCATTTTTCCAATTCATTAGAAGGAATTTTATTCTTATAAATAGTTTCCTCATGCCATGTATGCGCATTGGTCCCTTCTGCTCCTAGAGATGATACCATTTTATCATACTCATTGGCAATAGCCAAGGTAGAAGCATAGTTTGAAACACTGTCAATCTGCTTATAGATAACACCTTTTTTAACGGGATCCTTTTCAGCTTTGTGCAGTTCATACAAATCAGAAATCTGCTTTAGAACAACCTTTTCTTCTTCCCAATTCTGCGTTCCGACTTCATCCGTTCCTTTGAACAACATGTGCTCAAGGTAATGAGCCAAACCGGTATTATCTGCTGGATCATAGACAGATCCTGCACGTACCGCTATATAGGTTTGAATTTTTGGTTCATCTGTATTTTTACTTAAATAGATCTTTAGTCCATTTTCAAGCGTATACAAATGTAGACCTGAAGCATCATTTTCAACTAGCTCAGCCGATACACCATTTTCCTTTTCTGAATGTGCAACATCAGAACACGCTACCATACCGAAGGCAGAAGCAGCTAGGAATAATCCCGTTATCTTTTTCATTTTCAATAATTTTCTATGGACAGCCAAGATAAAAAATAAAATTTATCTTTTAATATAGCTTTGATACTAAACTAAGTAGGATAATTGATATCGACTCTAAGCTTTCATCTTATTTAAAGGGAAGGGTAACCTATTAATTTTCAACCTATAATAAGGCTTTTCAGAAGCACCAAAGGATTTAAAAAATCGTATTATACCAGGAATCACAGACCCTTCAAAGTCTAATACACTCAATTTACCAGTCCAATTCGTGATAAAAACATCCATAAGAAATTGCATTGCACCAGATTGTCGGCCTTCCTCATTGGAGGTCCCCAATAAATAAGTAGCCCTTCCAAAAACAATTTGGAAAAAGGCCATGGCAACAATCTTATTCCCCTTTTTCACAATTATTATCTCACCTCTACCTGCTAAGATGTCTTTTTGAATCGCTTTTTCTAGCCTATCATAATCAACATCCTTATAAGCTGAAATAGTAGTTCCTTTATGTTTTCTGAAGAATTGAATCAATCCAGAGGCATTTTCACTTTTCTCCCAATACAATTCATTCTTTCCAGCCCTCCGAATTAACCTCCTAAGATTTTTGGAGTAATTCTCCTTGGGATTTCCTTCCAGTGACAACTCATAATTTCCTCTTTCTTGAATCATCCATTCCGACTTGAAATCCGAGGCGTCAAAAACACACAGATCCAACAGGTAGTATTCATTTTCCAAAAAACCATGTAGTTTCTCAGTGTTAATTGCATAACCTGGCTCTTTGAATAAGCCAAGTTGCTGGATCCAAAAGGGGGTAAATGTTTGTTTAAAAAATAAGACTTTCCCCATGGGCAAAGGCATTACCGCTGAATAATCCCCCCAAACTAATGCCTCCCATCCAGATGGACAAACCTCATCCAAAAACCAAGTAGTCGCATAAGCGTGCGAATAAGTAGCCCGTTCTATAAGTGCGTTCCACTTTGATGGGTTGATTTCTGATCGAGAAAGCTGTTTAAAATTCATAAAATAATTTTACGCAGGAAATTTAGTCATTATCTTTAGGAAATTAAACCTTCTGATATGAATATCGAGATATTACGTCATTATTGTTTGTCGAAAAAAGAAGTAACAGAGAGCTTCCCTTTTGATGAGACTACCCTAGTATTTAAAGTTGCAGAAAAGATATTTGCCTTAACTTCTCTAGAAGGAGAGTTAAGAATAAATTTAAAATGTAATCCTATAAAGGCAATAGACCTGAGAGAAAAGCATTATTCAATCATTCCGGGATATCACATGAACAAAAAACATTGGAATACGGTAATTGTAAATGGAGAATTAGACCAGTCACAGCTATTTGAATTAATTGATCATAGCTATGACCTAGTCATAAAATCCCTACCAAAATATAAGCAAAAAGGACTATTTGAGTAAGGCGTTCTTATTAGCCAATTGACCACAAGCAGCATCAATGTCTTTACCTCTACTTCGACGTATATTAACAGTCACTCCTTTATGTTCTAGGAAGTCAACAAATTTATCAACCTTTTCGATTTTGGCCTGTATAAAGTCTCCACCATCAATTGGGTTGTATTCAATAATATTCACCTTTGATGGGAATTGTTTTGCAAACTGCCACAACTCTCTAGCATCCTCCAAGGTGTCGTTGAAGTTATCGAAGATGATATATTCTAAAGTAATCTTATTCTTTGTCTTTTCATAGAAATAAATAAGAGACTCAGAAAGGGCTTTCAAATCATTGGTGTCATTGATCTCCATGATCCTACTACGCTTTGCATCGTTTGCTGCATGTAGCGATAAAGCCAAAGAGAAACGAACCTCGTCATCCCCTAGTTTCTTGATCATTTTTGCAACTCCTGCAGTGGATACGGTAATTCTACGAGGCGCCATCCCCAATCCTTCTTCAGAAGTAATGAGCTCAATACCTTTCAATACATTTTTATAGTTCAAAAGAGGTTCTCCCATCCCCATAAAAACAATATTGCTAAGCTTTTCACCATGATGTAGCAAAGCTTGATCGGAAATCAACTTTACCTGATCATAGATTTCGGCTGCCTCTAGGTTTCTCAGTCGCTTTAATCGACCTGTAGCGCAAAACTTACAAGCTAAACTACAACCAACTTGTGAAGAAACACATGCTGTCATTCGTTCACCTGCAGGAATCAAAACACCTTCGGTAATTTTACCATCAAAAAGTTTAAAAGCACTTTTTACCGTTCCATCTTTACTCAATTGCTTTTCATCAACTAGTACAGGTAAAATTTCAAAATGAACTTTCAGCTTCTCACGTAATGAAACAGATAAATTGGTCATTGTATCAAAATCTATAGCAGATTTCTTCCACAACCATTCATATACTTGTTTCGCTCGAAAGCCTTTCTCTCCTATTCCAGTGAAATAACTTTTCAATTCAGTAAGCTCGAGACTTCTGATGTCTTGTTTCTTAACTACTTCCTCCATTGCGGCGCAAAGGTAATCAAAAGAATCCTTAAAATAAGTTTATGGATAATTGATTTTCATTTACTTACATAAAAAAGCCGGTACATTTTACATGTACCGGCTTACTATATTGCACTAAACAAACTGCTTATGAAAGTATCGCAGCAATTCCAGGAAGTGTTTTTCCTTCTAAATATTCTAACATAGCTCCTCCACCAGTTGAGATATAGCTAACGCGTTTATCTAAGCCAAATTTCTTAGCTGCAGCAACAGAATCACCACCTCCAACAAGACTAAATGCCCCATTTGCAGTAGCTTCTGCAACAGCTTCACCTACGGCTTTTGTTCCATTTGAGAATGTATCCATTTCGAATACTCCCATTGGACCGTTCCATAAAATAGTTTTAGAACTCAAAAGGGCTTCTTTGTATTTCGCCATAGTCCCTTCTGCAATATCCAATCCCATATATCCTTCTTGAACAGCATCAATATCGCTTATCGCAGTATTTGCATCGTTACTGAAGCTGTCTGCATTTAAGGAATCTACAGGGAGTAAAAATTCAACGTTGTTTTCTTTCGCTTTTTTAATGATCCGTAGTGCCAACTCAAGTTTATCATCTTCAACCAAAGAATTTCCAACTTGTCCGCCCATTGCTTTTGCAAAAGTATAGGACATCCCTCCGCCGATAATCAATTTATCAACCTTAGGAAGTAATTTCTCTATAATGCTAATTTTACTAGAAACCTTTGCTCCTCCCATAATGGCAGTAACGGGCTTCTCTCCACTGTTCAATACTTTTTCCAGATTTTCTATTTCACTGGCCATGATATATCCAAAGCATTTTTCATTTTTGAAATTCTCAGCAATTACAGCTGTTGAGGCGTGTGCTCTATGCGCAGTTCCAAAAGCATCATTCACATAGAAATCACCGTGCTGAGCTAATTTAGAAGCGAAGGCAGAGTCTCCTGCTTTTTCTTCTCCATAAAAACGTAAGTTTTCCAACAACAACACCTCACCATTTGCCAAAGAGGCCGATTTAGAGGCCGCATCTTCACCAATACAATCTGTAGCAAATTGAACATCACAACCTAGAAGTTCCTCTAATTTTGAAACAATGTGTCGCAAAGAGAATTGATCTTCAGGTCCGTTTTTTGGCCTACCTAAGTGAGACATCAAAACGACCGCTCCCCCATCCTTTCTGATCTTCTGAATAGTAGGAATTGCAGAATCAATTCTTGTAGCATCTGTGATTTCAAAATTAGCATTCAAAGGCACATTAAAATCTACGCGAATTAAGGCACGCTTCCCTTCAAAATTGTATTGATCTATGGTGTTCATCTTTATCGTTTTTTTGACTGTATTAGTTTGGCAAAAGTACAGGGATTCTAGGGAATGAACAAAACCTAAACAAGCTAATTATCACTGTCCTCACAACTGATGATGAATCAACTAGGAATGCAAAGCATCTTGATATAATTACTTCCAAAGCCACCCGCACTACAATACTCCTCTTTTCCCTATAAAGCAGAGGCCATCTGACAAAAAAAGGTATCTTTGTTCGAATGCAGTTTAACGAAGTCATAGGGCAACAAAGTGTATCTCAAAAACTAAGGGAGAGTGTCAGCAATCAAAGAATTGCTCACGCCCAATTTTTTGCAGGTTCAAATGGCAGTGGAAATCTTCCATTAGCCTTTTCTTATGCCCAATTCGTTCTTTGCCCAAACCGTACAGAAGAAGCTTGTGGTGCTTGCCGATCATGTAAAATGATGAATCAATTAAGCCACCCAGATGTTCATTTTGCCTTTCCAGTTGCGAATACGGGAACAGGAAGGTCAAAAGCCCTCAGTAAGGATTTCCTGATTGAGTGGCGTGAAATGATGCTTGAAAATCCTTACTCAGAATTGGAGGATTGGATCAACCATCTGGATATCCAAAATAAACAATTAAACATTGCCGTGAACGAAAGCGAAGCAATCGTTCGTCAGCTAAGTTTAAAATCCTACGAAGGTGGTCATAAAGTATTAATACTTTGGCACCCTGAAAAATTGAATATTCAGGCAGCAAATAAATTACTAAAACTCATTGAAGAACCTGTTGGAGAAACTTTGATTTTATTTGTTGGACCTCGTGTAGAAGATGTACTACCAACCATTATCTCTAGAACGCAGATAATTCGATTAAATCCTATTGAGGAACAAAGTATCGCTCAATACCTAATGGATAAATTGAACTCTTCACAAGAGGAAGCTACAAATATCTCCCACCTAACGGAAGGGAATTTATCTAAGGCTATACGTTGGCATTTACATCAAGGAGGTGAAAATATTTTTTCTGAACTTTTTATTGAATGGATGCGTCTATGCTTTAAAGCGTTAAAAGTAAAAGATCTAGACCAACTCTCAACTTGGAATCAAGAGATGTCTGGATTAGGAAGAGAAAGGTTAAAAAGCTTTTTTACTTTTTGCACACAAGTAATTCGGAAAGCACTATTAAATAACTACGGAAGTGGAGAGTTATCAACCCTGGAATTGAAAGCACCAGGATTTGATATGGCAAAGTTTAGTCCCTATATTCATGCGGACAACTGTATAACGATAATTCAAGAGTTGACCTTGGCGGCCCGGCATATCGAAAGAAATGCCAATGCGAAAATTGTTATGATGGACACATCCTTTAAAATTGCCAGGCAACTACATCATAAACTAAATGT
>MAAC01013437.1_pt1 | contig 41707 bp, 46 predicted proteins | sample 1115981 | NCBI WGS metagenome assembly MAAC01 (sample SAMN04961126, study PRJNA320927) | seawater metagenome | isolation source: sample BD02T64 sea water enriched with oil for 64 days | place: USA:Gulf of Mexico | collected 2013-07-27 | reverse complement strand
AGCGCCAAACTGCATGGTGATATTTGCTGTGGAAATCAAAGACGTATTCCTGAAAACTTAAGGTATTAAGGGATTTAACCAAGACCACCCATTAAGGGGGTATGCGAAGGGGCGGACTATAAAGACTTCAGGCATTAATGTCGAGCAGAGAACTGTACAGGAAATGTACAAAAAAAAGAAAAACAGCTAAAAGTGCTGATAACCTAACCCAACAAGCTCAGCACCGCTACCCTCTTCAACAATAGAAGCACCCTCAACGACCCGGCCAATTCGTGAGATCACGAGGGCTTGCTCAGCAGCCAACACCGCAACAGATCCTCTTTGGCTTTCTGACGCAGTAAAGCATAACTCATAGTCATCTCCTGCATTACAGGCTAATAACCTTTTCTCTCGCTCACTCATATCGGAAAATAAGGTGCTCGCGATAACGGCCTCTGACACAGAAATCGACACTAATGCCAAACAAGCGCCCACTCCACTTGCTGACAGCACATGCTGAAGGTCTGCAAACAATCCATCGGAAACATCGATACAACTTGTTGCGATACCCCGTAAAGCCACCCCCAGCTCAATACGAGGCTGAGGCCGGTTAAATCGATGCAATGCATCTAGCTGCCGCTTATCAAGGCGACTGTCATCAGGCGTCGTTACTCTAGACAGCGCCATTTTTAATCCCGCCGCGCCATGGCCTATCACGCCAGATACATACACATCATCACCCACACGAGCTCCAGAACGCTTTAACGCCTGCCCTATCGGCACAGCACCGGTGACATGGATCGATATAGACAAGGGGCCTTTTGTCGTATCGCCACCGACAAGCTGAATTCCGGTTTGCTGAATCAACTCAGCCATACCATCACAGAGACCTTCAATCCATTGTGTATTTCTATCAGGCAGCGTAATACAAAGCGTAAACCAAAGAGGATTGGCTCCCATGGCAGCCAAATCGCTTAAATTCACGGCAAGGGATTTAAAACCAATATCAAATGCAGATGTACTTTGAGGAAAATGCACGCCAGCAATCAGCGTATCAGTGGAGACCACCAACTGAGAATCAGCAGGTGGATTTAAAATTGCACAATCATCGCCAATACCAAGCTCAACCCCCCGCCCCGTGCCTTTTGATGCAAGAGTGGAGAAATAAGCCTGGATCAGTTCAAATTCATTCACACAAATTATGCTTTACGTTTTGGGCTTGTTTTTTTCACGATGCGCACGTACTTCCACCATACGTATCGCTTGCGATGCTTTATCTAAAATACCGTTAACGTACTTATGGCTTTCGGTAGCACCAAAGGTTTTGGCAAGTTCGATCCCTTCGTTTATCACCACACGATACGGCACATCAAGACGTTTCAATAATTCATAAACACCCACACGAAGAATTGCCAACTCAACTCTATCCAGGTCCTTCTTATCTCTATCAAGATATTTTTCAAAACCTGCATCTATATCATTTACACAGGAAGGAATCCCATGCAGCAACATGTGAAAATATTCAGTGTCGGTTTTCTTAAAGTCGTTTTCAGCGTGAAATTCCGCTTCAATATCCGTAAGATTGGCACCAGTCATATGCCATTGATATAACGCCTGCACAGCAAAACGACGCGCTTTCTTACGCGCCGCCGGTTTTGCTGACATCGGCTTTGATTTAGGCCTAGGCGCATCGTTAGATGCAGTCTTATCTTGCTCTGAATCACTACTCACAATAACAACCTACGCTTCTAAGTTACGAAGTAAACTAACCATTTCCAATGCACCCAAAGCTGCTTCTGCACCTTTGTTTCCCGCTTTTGTACCAGAGCGCTCAATCGCTTGCTCAATGCTATCAACGGTCAACACGCCAAATGCAACAGGTATATCCGTTTCCAAACTTACGCTAGCGATACCCTTAACACATTCGCCGGCAACGTATTCAAAGTGGGGAGTTCCACCACGAATTACCGCACCAAGAGCAACAATAGCGTCTGGCTTACGAGTCTGTGCTACTTTTTTAACGGCTAGTGGCATTTCAAACGCACCCGGAACACGAACAATTTCGATATCTTTTTCTTCGATACCATGACGTACCAATGCATCGATAGCACCTTCAACAAGAGCCTCAACAACAAAGCTGTTAAAGCGCCCGACAACAAGTGCAAAGCGTGCAGAAATAGGCCGAAAATCACCTTCAATTGTTTTGATATTACTCATAATCTAATTACCTTATTCATTAGTCGTCTATTTCGTTACTACTGATATAACCTGACACTTCTAGGTCAAACCCTGACAATGCATTAAAGCGCATAGGGGCACTCAGCAAGCGCATTTTACTAACACCCAGTTGACGCAATACTTGTGCACCAGTACCAATATTACGATATACGCCTTTCCCGTCCTCAGTTTGCTCTCGGTTCGGCCTACGCCCTTGATAAAAGCTTTCTACCAACTCACCAACACACTGCTCTTGAAAAGAATCTCCCAGTAACAAGACCACACCTGCATCATCTTGATTACCAACAAAACGCAAAGCCCGAGACAAGCTCCAGCCCGAACCTTCATTTTTGATAGCGCCCATCAAATCACGAATAGGGTCTGCTATATGTACTCGTACGAAGGGCTCTTCTGTAGCCGTCAGGTCCCCCTTAACCAAAGCTATATGTGTTTGATTTTCAATAAGATCCTGAAACACATGCATTTGAAACTCACCATATTCTGTCGGTAAGGTTTCTTCCCTTAGCTTCTCAATAGTTTTTTCATTGAACGTTCGGTAATGGATCAAGTCAGCAATAGTACCAATTTTTAAGTTATGCTCTTCTGCAAAAACTTCTAAATCGGGGCGACGAGCCATGGTGCCGTCTTCGTTCATGATTTCAACAATAGCGGCGGCCGGCTCATAGCCCGCCAATCGAGCCAAATCACAACCCGCCTCAGTATGTCCCGCACGACGTAACACGCCGCCATTTTGTGCTTTTAATGGGAAAATATGTCCCGGCTGAACAATATCTTCAGGCTGCGCATCACGCGCGACTGCGGCCAAAATTGTTGTTGCTCTATCGGCTGCAGAAATACCTGTCGTCACACCTTCTGCTGCTTCAATGGACAACGTAAAGTTGGTGCCATGCTGACACTGGTTTGCATCAACCATTAATGGCAGTTGCAACTTTTCACAACGCTCTTGAGATAAGGTTAAACAAATCAAACCTCTCGCATGGGTTGCCATAAAGTTAATATCCGCTGGGCGAACCATATTAGCTGCGATAATTAAGTCGCCTTCATTTTCACGATCTTCATCATCCATCAGGATAACCATTTTACCCTGTCGAATATCGTCTACTAGTTCTTCTATGGTATTCAGCTTCATTTCTGCTTCCTACAAATTAGTCGTATTATTTATCGTATTAGATGAACGCTTGCATTCGTTAATTTATTATAAACTAACGTCTATTCAAAAAGCCATGCTCTGCAAGATGAGCCAATGTCACACCTTGTTCTTTATTCGTTATTGGTTCTGCTGCCTTGTCACCCAGTAACAAACGCTCTAAGTAACGAGCGATAATATCCACTTCTAGGTTCACTTCAACGCCTGGCTGCCACAAATCAACCGTGGTTTCACCGGAAGTATGAGGCACTATATTTAACGAGATAATGGCACCGTTAATATTGTTGATCGTTAAGCTCACGCCATCAACACAGATAGAACCCTTTTCTGATAAATAACGCGCCAGTTCGTTCGGTGCCTTTACTTGTAAGTAAATAGATCGAGCATCCTCTTTTCGCGATAAGATCTCGCCCAACCCATCCACGTGCCCACTAACAATATGGCCACCCAACCGGGTCGTTGGTGTTAGGGCTTTCTCTAAGTTGACCTTCACACCAATAGATAACTGCTTAAAACTCGTTCTCTTTAACGTCTCCAAAGAGACATCCGCCCAAAAGCCATCACCCAACATCTGTACCACCGTGAGGCATACGCCATTAGTAGCAATACTATCTCCAAGCTTTACATCCTCTAAGTCTAGCTTGCCACTATGTACTCGCAACCTAACATCACCACCACGAGTATCCATTTGGGCAATATGGCCCACAGCTTCAATAATACCGGTAAACATCTATAATTTTCCTACAGCGCAGGGAATCGTGTAATGAATACAAAGGTCATTACCCACTTGTTTCACTTCTTTCATCGTTAAAGATAGCTTGTTTTTCATGGTATCTATTCCTTGCATCAACAGCACTGGCCGAGCATCACTACCCATTAGCGTTGGAGCCATATACACAACCCATTCATCCGCCAAACCTTGTTGTACAAAGGCGCCAGCAGTGGTTGCCCCCGTTTCCACAAGCACTTCATTCACTTCACGTCGGGCTAATTCGACCAATAAACTACAAAGGTCAACTTTGGGCACCTTCTCTTTATCCGGCAAACATAACACTTCGGCTCCAACAGCTTCCAAAGCAGCTTGTCGTTGTGGATTCTCTGTCGCACAAACAATCAAGGTATTCCCAGGTACACTTAGCATTTTTGCAGTTACGGGAGTGCGTAACTGAGAGTCAAGAATAACCCGTAATGGCTGTATCGGCTCATTAAGCACGTCAGGCCACTCACCTTGAGTCCACGCCTCAGGCCTGACCGTTAAAGAAGGATCATCAATAAGAACAGAGTCAACACCGGTAATGATTGCCTCACTTCGTGCTCGCAAACGCTGTACATCTTGTCGAGCTCCGGCTCCCGTTATCCACTGACTTTCACCAGAGGCCATCGCAGTTCGACCATCAGCACTCATCGCTGATTTCACACGCACCAAGGGTCTGCCAACAGACATACGCTTTATAAAACCAGGGTTTAGCTGTTCCGATTCCGCTGCAAGCAATCCGCAGGACACCTCAATGCCTTGCTCACGCAGCATGTTATAACCATTACCAGAAACCAATGGATTAGGGTCTTGCATGGCTCCAACAACACGGGAAATACCGGCATCAATTAACGCCTGAGAGCAAGGAGGCGTTCGACCAAAATGGCTACAAGGTTCGAGGGTAACGTAGGCAGTGGCATCTCTAGATTTATCGCCTGCCTTAGCAAGTGCATTGACTTCTGCATGGCCTTGCCCTGCAATCTGATGCCAACCTTCACCAACGATACGTCCATTATTAACGATGACGCAACCAACTCGGGGGTTCGGGTGAGAGCTGTATAGACCTTGCCTTGCTATTTGTACGGCTCGTGCCATATAGCGAGTATCATCTGTAGAGAAAGCGACTGTTTTCATAAGGCCGATGATGTCATAAAGAACACTGCAAATTTGCATATTTCAAACAAGGTCGGGAAGTATACCATAGGAAAAGTAGAATCGCTGCGAGGTATTTTCCAAGTACGAAAGCCCCCCCCCCTATTTGGAAGGCCCTTTTTGCAAGCGATCAATCTCATCTTTAAATTCACTAATGTCCTGAAAGCTACGATACACCGATGCAAAACGAACAAATGCTACTTCATCCAACTCCCTTAATGCCTCCATTACCTGCTCACCTACCACTTGCGAGTCCACTTCTCGCTCTCCCGTAGCTCGCAAGCGTGAACAAATACGATTCACCGAAGCTTCTATTTGCTCTGTGCTAACCGGGCGTTTTTCAACCGCCCGTTGAATACCGCTACGCAGCTTACTCTCATCAAAAGGTTCTCGAGTACCGTCTTGCTTTACCACCTTCGGCATTACCAGCTCAGCCGTTTCATAAGTGGTATAACGCTCACCACAGGCTACACATTCACGACGACGACGAACCTGCGTACCATCAGCCACCAGACGAGAGTCAATCACCTTGGTTTCATTCGCATTACAAAACGGGCAGTACATAGCTTTTCCTCTAAATTGTTTTAGTATAAAAAAGGCCACCTTATAGGCAGCCTTTTTTATTGGAGTACTATTTACTTCCCATACACAGGAAGCTTCGCACAAATAACGCCAACTTTCTCTTTCACCTGAGCAATAACACTTTCATCACCCATGTTATCAAGGATGTCACACATCCAGCCTGCAAGCTCAGTCACATCTGACTCACTAAAACCGCGACGAGTTACCGCTGGTGTGCCGATACGCAAACCACTTGTCACAAATGGGGACAATGGGTCATTTGGAACCGCATTTTTGTTAACCGTAATATGTGCCTGGCCCAACGCAGCATCAGCATCTTTACCGGTGATGTTTTTGCTAATGAGACTTAACAAGAACAAGTGGTTATCGGTACCATCAGAAACCACATCAAAGCCACGCTCAATAAATACCTTTGCCATAGCCTTAGCATTCACAATCACTTGTTTTTGGTATTGCTTAAAGTCGTCACTCGCCGCTTCTTTGAAGCAAATCGCTTTTGCAGCAATGACGTGCATTAGCGGGCCTCCTTGGCCTCCTGGGAATACCGCAGAATTTAACTTCTTCTCTATTTCCGGGTTCGCTTTCGCAAGAATCAAACCGCCACGAGGGCCGCCCAGTGTTTTATGCGTAGTCGTGGTCGTTACATCTGCAATTTGCACAGGATTAGGATACTCACCTGCGGCAATCAAACCCGCAACGTGCGCCATATCAACCATTAAATACGCACCAACTTCATCGGCGATATCACGAAAACGCTGCCAATCCATTACGCGAGAGTACGCAGAAAAACCTGCAATAATCATTTTTGGTTGGTGCTCACGAGCTAACGCTTCAACCTGATCATAATCCACTTCACCCGTTGCGTTATTTAAACCGTACTGAACAGAATTATAGATTTTGCCAGAAAAGCTTACTTTTGAACCATGGGTTAGGTGCCCGCCATCTGCCAAACTCATACCTAGTACTGTGTCACCAGGCTTAAGCAGCGCCATATAAACTGCTGAGTTAGCTTGAGAACCTGAGTGAGGCTGCACGTTTGCGTAATCGGCACCAAACAATGCTTTCACACGATCTATTGCTAATTGCTCAGCAACATCTACATGTTCACAACCACCGTAATAGCGTTTAAAGGGGTAACCTTCAGCATATTTGTTTGTTAAAACAGAACCTTGCGCCTGCATCACAAGTGGGCTGGTGTAGTTTTCAGACGCGATCAGCTCAATATGCTGTTCCTGACGACGCTCTTCGTTCTTAATAGATTCCGCGATTTCTGGATCAAAATCAGCAAGTGTTAGGTCAGGTGAAAACATAGCAATTCCCCACAAGTGGTAGGTTTTATAGGAGTTAATCAAGGTCTTGATTAAGAAAGGCGGATATTTTACACGAGTCGAGCGCAATGGCATATGAAAGTACGTAAATAATTGCAACTCCAGCCTTTCTGGAGTAGCTTGAACGGCAGATTTCCACCTAATTATATTCAATCACAATCTCCTGCAACGGCACCTAAAAACCTATGGCTCAATATATCTACACCATGAACCGCGTCAGTAAAGTGGTTCCTCCTAAACGCACTATTCTTAAAGATATTTCGCTATCCTTTTTCCCAGGGGCCAAGATAGGGGTTTTAGGGCTGAACGGGTCAGGTAAATCCACCTTACTACGCATTATGGCTGGCCTTGATACTGACATTGATGGGGAAGCTCGTCCTCAAACCGGCATAAACATCGGTTACCTTCCACAAGAACCCCAGCTAGACCCTGAGAAGGATGTTCGAGGTAATGTGGAAGATGGTGTGCGAGAGATGAAGGACATCTTAAATCGCTTTGATGAGGTCAGCATGAAGTTTGCTGAACCCATGAGTGATGATGAGATGAACTCCCTACTAGAAGAGCAAGCCGATCTTCAAAACAAAATCGATGCCGGTAATGGCTGGGAAATTGATCGTACATTAGAGATAGCAGCTGATGCCTTGCGCCTTCCGCCTTGGGAAGCTGATGTAACGAAACTGTCTGGTGGTGAGCAGCGTCGAGTCGCATTATGCCGCCTGCTTCTATCAAGCCCTGATATGTTGTTATTGGATGAGCCAACTAACCATTTGGATGCCGAAAGTGTTGGCTGGCTAGAGCGCTACCTCCACGACTTTACCGGTACCGTTGTTGCTATCACTCATGACCGTTACTTTCTCGATAATGCAGCACAGTGGATTCTGGAATTAGACCGTGGACACGGTATCCCGTATGAGGGCAATTACTCCTCTTGGCTGGAACAGAAAGAGCAACGCCTCGCCCAAGAAGCAAAACAAGAAGCTGCTCGTCAACGCAGCATTCAATCAGAATTAGAATGGGTGCGATCCAACGCCAAAGGTCGCCAATCAAAAAGTAAAGCTCGTATCGCCCGATTTGAAGAACTTTCACGCCAAGATGACAAAAGCCGCAATGAAACACAAGAACTCTATATTCCCGTTGGCCAGCGCCTAGGGGAAGAGGTCATTGAGTTTAAAGGGGTAACAAAAGCCTTTAATGACAAGCTCTTGTATGAAGACTTAAGTTTCCGCATCCCCGCAGGGGCCATTGTTGGTGTCATCGGCCCCAACGGGGCAGGTAAAACCACCTTGTTTAAATTAATTTCAGGCGAAGAAAAACCTGACAGCGGTGACATCGATATCGGCAAGACCGTTCAGATTTCTTACGTCGATCAAAGTCGCGACGACTTAGACGGCAGTAAAACCGTATGGGAAGAAGTCTCCGATGGACTTGATACCATTACCGTCGGGACCTTTGAAATGCCATCCCGTGCTTATGTGGGTCGCTTTAACTTCAAAGGATCCGATCAGCAGAAGTTTGTTAAAGACCTATCTGGTGGTGAACGCAACAGATTGCACCTATGCAAACTACTGCGCAAAGGCGGCAATCTATTGTTATTGGATGAGCCAACTAACGATTTGGATATTGAAACATTACGCGCATTGGAAGAAGCTCTTCTAACGTATGCTGGTTGCGCTGTCGTGATTTCTCACGATCGCTGGTTCCTTGATCGGGTATCGACCCACATCATTGATTTTGAAGGTGCTGAAGGCGTCGAATTCTTTGAAGGTAACTTTACTGAATACGAAGCTTACAAGAAGAAAAAATACGGTGAAGAAGCCTGCAAACCTAAGCGTATTAAGTACAAAAAAATCAGCTAGCTTTTTATTCAGCGGCATATCGTTCGATATGCCGCGCCTCTCTCTTTCTTTAACCTTTCTTTTCTTAGCTTTTCTTTTTCTTGGCAAAACGATCCAACAGTTTAATCACCTTCTCTTTCTGCTCAACCGTTAGTGTTGCATGAAACTCCGATATTTTTTCAATCACTGAAGGCGCAGCACTTAACATTCGCCCTTGATGTTGCTCAAACTGATTTAACACCTCCACCTGATCTAAGCTATCTGCCATAATCAGTGCCTTCGCCTTATCTAGATGATTCTGTTTTTCTTCTCGGGCCTCTTTTCTAAGTTGCTTTAGTTCATCTCGAATAGCAAACCACTTCTCTTCCTGGGCCTCGGTTAAGTCAAGTTTGTAGGCAGCCATATCAAACATCATTCCACCATGACCTTCATTGTGGCCTTTGCATGCCGTCAAAAACAACCCGCTAAGCAACACAACCACAACTAACTGAATTTTTCTCGATAACGAACCATTTTTCATAAGTAATTCCTCACGGTGATAACCGCGCTTTTGGACTATTAGTAACAGTGAAAGATATTATTCAAAGTACGCTCTGCCTGCTGTCATTGTTGCTTGATATCTAGCAACAATGACAGCAGGTATGAACACACTTTATAAAATCCAACACCAAAAACCTTGTCAGCAACGTGACCAAATGCAATAAATTGTGACATCTCGGACAAAACACTAGCTCCAACTCAGGGAGTAAGAGACACTAAACCTAGGTCGACTCTCGGCTCATCAAGCAATAAAGAGCAGCGATAAATAGCAGTAACAAAGAGCAACTACCTTGAAGACCTCCTTTATGGCAAACATTTTGCTAATTGACGATGATAAAAAACTTGGATCACTGCTATCTGATTATTTCCTACAATTTGAATTAACAGTGACTCACGCATTGAGGCCCTCCGACGCCTTCAAAGCACTAGACTTGTCACCCTTTGGCCTTATCGTTCTTGATGTAATGCTCCCTGAAATGGACGGATTTTCTGTATGCAAAAAAATCCGCAACACCGCATCAAACTACCAGAACACGCCCATCATCATGCTCACTGCGCGTGGAGAGGTAACAGATCGTATTGTTGGACTTGAATTGGGAGCCGACGACTACCTACCAAAACCTTTTGAACCTAGAGAGCTTGTCGCACGTATACAGAATATTCTTCGGCGCCACAGCCATCCAAACAACGCAATCGCCCTCACTGAAAACAGAAATACCGACAAAAGAATTCGACGCCTCAGCTCATCCAACATAAACGTTGACCTAATCAAAGAGCAAGTACAACTAGATGACCACCCAATTGAACTCACTACAATGGAGTTCCTATTACTCACATTACTAATGAAAAAACCGAATACAGCATTCTCTCGTGATGACATCATGAATGACCTGCGGGGCATCGATGCAGAATTATACTCGCGCGCGGTAGACACTCTTGTCAGCCGACTTCGGCACAAGCTACATGACACTCAAAAGGTAGCTCGCTTTATTAAAACCGTATGGGGAAAAGGTTATTCCTTTATTGGGGAAGTCGAGCAATGTTAAACGCAATCAACAATGCACAAAAAACCCTATTCGGACGATTACTATTAATTTTTTTAGCTACTGCCGCTAGCATTTTAATTGTACTGTCATTATCGCTAAAAATGGCGACAAAAGATGGTGAAAGTCGACGTTCAAAATTCGCTACTCTCTTTGGAAACCATGCTGCCTATATCGTTAATGACATTGGCATCCCGCCCAACATTCAACGAGCAGAAAGCATTACTGAGACCTCGAAGATTCAAATCATGATCAGCGGACCTAAACTATTATGGAAATCATCAAAAGAAATCACAGACCCCGACAACATCAAGAAGCACAAAGCTCACCACCAGCATACAAACCACCCCGATATGGCCTTCGCTATGGGACGCAATAAAAACCAACACTTTTTTATCATTAAAAAACAAAATCACACCTTCTATTTAACAGGTCTAAGGCCTTTCGTACGAGAAGACGGCTACCTTTGGGCATGGGCAGCCTTACTTCTCTGTGGTTTCATTTTATACCTAAGTTACCGCGCGGTTAATTGGCTAATTGAACCGCTAAAACAAATAAAGCAAGGTGCACAGAGAATTGAAAAGGGTGAGCTATCTTATCGTATAAACTGCACACGCAACGATGAAATCGGACAAATCACTAATGCTGTAAATAGCATGGCAACTGAACTAGAGAAGATGCTTGAAGCTAAACGCCAATTACTACTGGCTATTAGCCACGAGTTACGCACGCCACTAACTCGTGCCAAAGTTGGTATTGAATTTATTGACAACCAAAAAATAAAACAAAGCCTTCACGAAGACCTTGCAGAACTTGATCACCTTATTAATGAGTTACTAGAAGCGGAACGGCTAAATGAAAAACACAATGCACTACACATCTCAAGCATCAATATTAATACGCTAATAAAAACCATTAAAGATGAAACACCCGACCCAAAAAAACTTATCCGCACACAACTATCAAACTCAGCTATAACAATAAACGGCGACCCCTTAAGATTAACATTACTAATAAAGAATTTAATAGGGAACGGATTAAAGTATGGCAATGATAAGCCATTAGATATCTCATGCACCGAAAGAAAATCAATCTTGAGCATTAAATTTGAGGATCAAGGGGATGGTATAGATGACGTGCATCTGGCTCATATAACAGAGCCATTCTATCGAGCAGACAATGCAAGGCAACGTCAGACCGGCGGATATGGGCTAGGCTTATATTTGTGCAAACTCATCGCGGAAGCACACGATGGGCAACTCAACATAACAAGTACATTAAAAAAAGGCACTCGTATAACAGTCACACTTCCACTATGAGCACTGGATTATAACAGCCTAATTAACACAATTTCGCAGAAGACAACTATCTTCTTCGAAACAGTTATCAATCATCCCACTCATAATCAGAAAGGTCGTCATGAAGCTGTTTGCGCTCTAACAACTGCTCAATCTTTCTAAAGTATTCACCATTACTACGTTTCACTTTGGTCGCCTCTAGCGGCTGAGAAACCTCCTCCATTTGTTCTACCAAAAAGTCTTCAATAAAATCAATCGGTGTATTTTTTTCCTGCTGTCTTATGCCTGGCATTTTTTGTACCTCATACTTTCGTTTAGGTATTACACAAAATCTTTTATCCAACCACTGTTACGATCCAAAAATATTTTAACACTTGCTTTTTTAGAGCAATTTCACCATATCAAATAAACCTGCTATTTTTCAAATGATCATTTTTCATAAAAAAACCAAATGTCATATTCACAACATAGCAAAGGGTTCAATTAGTTCCGTTGTTTTTTTGTAACCCTATTTTCAATATGGCTCAATATTTCGATTCCTGCAAATGTGAAAAAATCACACATTATGTAATTCCTTGAAAAAGAACATTTTTTTAAATTACCAGGATATTGTTTAATTTATAAACATCAAAAACATGTATTAAAAATGGCTCCTTTATGCCTATAAGGAAACACAAACAACATTAGCTAAATACAGTACGGTGATAGTATCGAGAAAAAACATGAAGAGTTAATGACAGGTAATCAATAAAAGAGCTCTAAAAAAGCTCTTTTATACGTAAATCCCTTTAAAGACAGCTCACTCAAAAATAGAACCGCCTTTTTAACGCTTACGCCATTACTGATTAGTTTTGAGTATCATTAACCAAATCATACTCTATATTCGGGTTCAGCCCCATTGGCCAGTATATCGCTCCGCCTGGAGGCCAGAAGATAGATACCACTCGAAACTTCGCTCTTAAACGACCTTTTTTAATGGTTTCACCATCCTTTTCCAATCGATAAGGTACACCACCAGCAGCAGTCCAAAAATACGGTTTGGTTGTAACTGTGCCATCGCTTTCTACTGTTACTGGCTTATCCATTTTATATACATAAAGGTCAGTATCTTTGGGTATTTTAAAATGCCCCGTTGTTGTACAGCCAGTGACAATTAAAGCCACACATAAAACGACTAACATTCTTCCTAATTTCATAAATTTCCCCTGTGTTTATTTATTATACAAACGAACCGTATTTCATCACTCAACGGCTTGCTACAGCCTACATAAATTGGCATCGCAATCCAATAGCTCATGCTATCGCAGAACAGTAAAAGCAATGGTAAACTGAAACGGCAGGGGAGAATATCGCCCACCGTGTATAAAATACAATCAAAACAAAGGATCTATCTTGGAGCAGCCGCTTAGCCGTCGAAAACCACTCGCTCTAGCCTCTAAAGTACACGGGATCCTAGCCGTTTTAATCCCCACGATAATTGCCCTCACGGCAGGTTTACTGCTGTGGTTACTAACGCTAAGTAAACGTAAAGCACTCAACGGCATGACTTACTTATTAGGCTGGGTAGGATCAATAGCCGCCGGGCTCAGGTTAACCATTGATGGCATTGAGATCATCGATAACAACCGTCCTGCCGTTTTTATCTTCAACCATCAAAGTGGCATTGACCCTATTATATTGTGCCGATTATTACGTAAGAACATCGTGGGGGTCGCCAAAATAGAATTAAAATCTCATCCTGTAATCGGCCCTTTACTCTCTTTTGGGGATACGCTATTTGTTGATCGAGATAACAAGAAGTCCAAGATCGATGTATTAGATGATGCTAACCTTGTGCTTTCTCGCACATTATCCATTGCTATCTCACCAGAAGGTACAAGAAGCAAACACACAGAGGTTGGACAGTTCCGTTCAGGTCCTTTTCGACTTGCACGCCGCTCAAACCGCCCCATTGTTCCGATCATTATTGTAGACTCCGCCAAAGTCCTCGCTCCACGATCACTGAACATGAAGCCGGGAAATGTTCACATTAAAGTGTTACCTCCAATCTACCCTGAAGACTGGGCAGACAAACACCCCAATGAGATGGCAGAGGCAATGCGTACTACCTATGTTGATGAACTAACACAACTAAACAAGAACTTACCATGAGAAACGTCGCACTGACATTCACCTTGTTACTCATCTCTTTAATAGTGCAAGTAGCGCATGCCAACGATTGGGTATTAAAAACCAGTAATAATGATGTGAACGTTTACAGCCGAAATTGGCCTAGCGATGCTTTTCAAGAAATCAAAGGCGTAACAACCGTTACTGCATCCATGAGGCAACTGATCAGCTTTCTGCAGGATGAAAACATCAACACACAATGGGTTCCCTATAGCGGTGGAGCAAAAATATTAGAACGCCCAGATAAATACAAAACATATGCTCATTTTAAAATGAACGCAAATTGGCCTTTCAAAGACAGAGACACCGTAGCACTATTCACGTTGTCACAAAATGCGGTAAACAAAAGCGTGACCATTACGTTAGAAAGTGCTCCAGATAAAATCAGCATGCTTGAGGGTCGTATTCGAATAAAAGAATTCAGTGGGTTTTGGGAGCTAACCCCTTTAGATGATACTCAAATTCACATAACCTACCAAACCCACCTTAATCCTGGGGGCTACCTTCCCGCTTGGATGTCAAACCGTGTTGCGTATAATAGTACGTTAATATCACTATCCAATTTAAAAAACCAAATAGTAAACTACAACAATGTATCCAATCATTTTCTCTTTATTCAAGAATAACCCCGCTGTCACTAGCAGAATTATCTCTGTTGTATTGGTTCTTACAATAACAGGTTGCTCAATTCAATCAGCAGCTCCTCGCCTTGAAGCAACCCAACAAGAAAAAAACTGTCTCATTTTTTTTAGTCACCTAGATGCCTCAATTAATACACTCACATTTTTTGAAGCCTCTGTTCAGCGTATTGACGGCTATCCCATTTATCGCTCTGATCGTTTTCTGGCCAGCTTTGCCAGTCAAGCGCTCTCTCAGCAAGAACACGCCACGTGGAAAGCAGCGCTGCATGAGAATGCGCTCAACGCTTATCAACAAGAGGTGTCACGCCTGCCAAGCGACCTAAAACTACCTTTACCCTTCAATCAGAACGGCGTACTTGACAACATATCTCAATGCTCAGCAGACCTTAAATCATACTTTTTAAAGAAAGAAACAAAAGCACCGTTAAACGTCCAACGGCTCACAATAAAGGACAACTACAGCACCAGCGCTCGTTTTTGGGGCATTTACCCCCTAACACAATGGCTAGCCCAGCCCTCTATGGAAAGCTACCAGAAAGAAATGACCGAGCGTTATCTAAAAGGACCAAAAACGGATTCAAAAATCAATTTGTACCAGCCAAAGGTACGATCAACTTTGGACGTTCAGTCCATTCAACAAATATTATCCAATGCTTATTCTGTTAACGCTTTACATATCCCTGTGCTAAACCCGTCAGAAAAACAGGCTTTATTAGCTCACTTCAGCCCAAATTTGTCACTAGAGAAAAAAAATAGCAGCGACAAAATAGGCTCCCCGCAGTGGGGTCAAAACGATCAGATTACTGTAAACACCCAAAAACCTCGATCATACACATTCATCACTTATACAAGGCTCAATGGACAAGTGTTAATGCAATTAAATTATGGATTTTGGTTCCCAGAAAGACCTTCTCAATCCAGTTTTGATATATACGCAGGAGAGCTAGATGGCATTATTTGGCGGGTCACGCTGGACACGCAAGGAAAACCCTTTTTCTACGACAGCATTCACCAATGTGGTTGCTACCATAAGGTTTTCTTACCAGAAGGTGTTTCTTATAACACAATAAACAACACCATCGAGTCTCCTTTGTTTTTTAGTATCGATAACATGCCTTTAGATTCTACACTCCCAGTCACGTTAAACATTGATAGCTCTTCACATTACCTTGTAGGAGTTTCACACCCACAGCCAAAGCTTCTCAACAACAATAAAAAACCATCTAAAACGATACCTTATGAACTAACCGATTACACATCACTAAGCCAACTTCCCACGAAAAAACATCGCAAAAGTCTATTTGATAAAAATGGTATTATTGAGCAATCCGCTCGAAAAGAACGCTGGTTTTTATGGCCACTTGGCGTTGTTAATGCGGGAGCTATGCGTCAAAAAGGACGTCATGCCATCGCATTTATTGGACGACGACATTTTGATGATGCCTTTCTTTGGGAAACATTTAACGTTAGAAAAAAAAGCTTAAAGTGATGTAACACACACCTAACCAGCATTACCTTAGACCTATGACACTCGTTTAAAAATTAGCGATGTATTAATTCCACCGAACGCAAAATTATTACTCATCACGTATTCATTACTCATTTCCCGACCCGTTCCAACAATATAATCCAGATCAGCACAACGCTCATCGACGTTATCCAGGTTCATGTTCGCTGCATACCAGTCATTATTCATCATTTGAATCGAAGCCCAAGCTTCTATTGCACCACATGCCCCCAAGGTATGCCCTAAGTAACCTTTCAGCGACGTAATGGGTATATTGTTACCAAACTGCCCAAGCGTAGCCTGTGACTCTGCAATATCTCCCTGCTCCGTTGCAGTACCATGAGCGCACACAAAACCAACTGCCGAGGCAGACAACCCTGCGTCTTGTAACGCCAATCTCATTGCGCCCTGCATTGTTTCTTTAGAGGGTGATGTAATATGTTTTCCATCAGAGTTAGTACCAAAACCGACTATCTCAGCAATAATATTGGCTCCTCTAGCTTTCGCAAATTCGTATTCCTCCAGAATAAGCGCACCAGCACCCTCCCCGATGACCAGTCCATCTCTATCTTTATCAAATGGTCGAGGTGAACGGGTAGGACTCTCATTCATCAAACTAGTCGCAAACAACGTATCGAACACCGCAGACTGAGTTGCGCATTGCTCTTCGGCGCCACCGGCTATCATGGCTTTTTGCTTGCCTGTCTGTATAGCTTCATAGGCATATCCTATACCCTGGCTTCCTGATGTACAGGCTGATGACGTGGTGATAACTCGCCCTTGAAGCCCAAAAAACACACCAATATTCACAGGAGCCGTATGAGACATCATCTTGATATAGGTTGTCGCATTCAAGCCATCAATACGCTTATTAATCAACATGTTACCGAAATCACCCACAGCAGACGGTGTACCTGAACTTGAACCAAAAGCAACACCCATGTCGCCGGATTGCACAACAGGATCACCCAACAACCCTGCCTGTTCAAGCGCCAGCTCTGCCGCTCGAGTGGACAGCATAGCAATACGCCCCATACTTCGAAGCTGCCTTCTCGTGTAGTGAGCGGGTTTTTCAAAATCCATCACTGGACCGCCTAATCGTGTGTTAAGGCCCTCATACACATCCCATTCATCCATGTAACGAATACCACTTTGCTTGTCTCGCAAATTACCGGAGAATGTTTCCCAATCCTGCCCTAGTGACGTAATACTTGCCATGCCTGTAACAACAACGCGCTTCATCAAAACATACCACCGTTTACCGAAATTACTTGGCGCGTAATATAAGCCGCGCTATCTGAAAACAAATATCCCACCAAACTCGCTACTTCTTCTGGCTTACCTAAACGCCTGACCGGTATCATGCTTTTCACATCATCAAGAGAGATATCTTTTAGCATATCGGTTTCGATCAAACCAGGGGCCACACAATTGACCGTTATTTTACGCTTTGCTAACTCAATTGCCAAAGATTTGGTTGCACCAATAATACCTGCCTTTGCCGCACTGTAATTAACTTGCCCCCGATTCCCCATCACTCCCGATACTGAAGACAGGGTCACTATACGCCCACCTTTTTTCGCCCGCACCATCGGCATGATTGCAGGTTGCAATACATTATAAAAACCACCCAAATTTGTGTTGATCACATCATCCCACTGCTCGCCCGTCATTGACGGAAAGGCATTATCCGAAGCTATACCAGCATTCGCCACAATGCCATAATAGGCACCATACTCCTCGATATCATCAACAATGGTTTGTGTGGCCGTTTCCCTGTCTGAAATATCAAATTGTAAAATACGCGCCTCTACACCAAGCTCTCGAATATCACTGCAGGTCGCTTCTGCCTGTCCTAAACCCGACCGGCAATGTACAACCACATCAAACCCATCTCCAGCCAGCTGCAAGGCAATGCTTCGACCAATACCCCTACTTGAGCCCGTTACAAGTACCCATTGACCTCGAGGCGCGCTCGTTAACTGTCCAGTTAATTGTTCCATTACCTTTCTCCTGCCAGAAATGCATCAACATCGTGAGGTTGATACACATTTAAATTTGCGACAACCCAAGGCTCTTCAGCACAGCCACTGGTCTCATTTGATGGATATATTGCGCACTCAAACACGCCAAGCCCCGAATCTTCGTTATGCAAAGGTTCCGCTCGTACATAAAGTTTTTGACCTAAAGCAAAGCTCGATACCTTAGACGTATATCGACGAGTCCCAAGCAACAAGCCCACCTTTATAGGTTCTCCTGCGCTCTTTGCTAAAACACCCGCATAAGCAGCAATGGCTTGTGCCATATATTCAATCCCAACCCATGCAGGCACGGATTGTTCATTAATAAAATAGGTATCTTCTCGAATAGACATAGATGCTAATAAGTGTGATTCATCCGCACTTTCTAGCGTCTCAAGAAATACCATTTTTCTAGAGTGGGGAATAACGTCCTCTACCGTTAACTCAGCGATATTCATTCAACACTCCCAATAACAACTGACACATTACTACCACCAAAGGCAAATGAATTACTTAAACAATAGTTACGGTTTTTTGTACGATTCAATACATCGCCTTTTTTAACAAAACGTAATTTTCGAGCATTTTCATCCGGCTCGCCATCCCACACGTGTAAGGGCAAAACCCCATTCTTATTTATATTCGACAAGGTTAAATAGCAGAACCCAACCTCGATAGCACCAGCCGCCCCTAAAGTATGACCAACCCGTCTTTTGGTTGAGCTAACAGGCAGATCATTTCCCAGAACATTTAACACAGCAATGCTTTCCATTGCATCATTATGCGCGGTTGCCGTACCGTGCAAATTAGCATAATCAATATCCGAGGGAGTGATATCTGCCTGTTGAATTGCCGCACTCATCGCTGCTGCCGCCCCGACTCCTTCCGGATGAGGAGCAGATATATGATAAGCATCCGATGCTTCACCAACACCATACAGTGCAATATCCGAAGGGGTAGCTGACATTAAAAATAATGCCGCACCTTCCCCAATATTAATACCATCTCGGTTTTTGCTAAACGGATTACAGTACCCCGAAGATACCGCCGATAACGCAGAAAAACCATTCAGAGTCAATTTGCACAACGTATCAACACCACCCACAATAACGGCATCGCATTGGCCAGATTCAATAAGGCGGCGACCAGAATCAAACACTTTCGCACTAGAAGAACAGGCGGTGGATATCGTTAACGCAGGGCCACGCAAGTTCAAATATTCAGCTAAAAACTCAGATGGACCGCCCATTTCCTGTTGCGCATAATGAAAGTTTTCAGGTAATCCACCTTCATTTTTAAGAGCTGCCAACGCATCACCTCCTTCAGCAATACCTGAGGTACTAGAGCCTAATACAATGCCTATACGTTTATCGCCATAGATTGAAATAGCCGTCGTAATATCATCCAGAATTTCATTAAGCACATGTACTATTAGGCGGTTATTACGGCTATCAAAACGGGAAAATTTCGAATCTAACAAAGGCAAGTCAAAGGGTAACGCGCCAACAATAACAGAGCGATGTGGAATATACTGATCAGATTGAACCAAACTCTCTTCGCGATCACCCACATAACCAGAAAACAACGCCTTGGCTATCGAGCGTTTGTTTTCACCCAAAGCACAAGCAATACCTAATGCATTCAAATATACTGGCATACCATTCCCTCAATCATTGCTTTCTACCTAACACTTACTCGCCCTCTAACCGTTGAACATCAAGTGTTTCAAATATCACTTGGTAACCTAACTTGTGATGCATTAACAAAACTCGACCATTCAATCGGTTAACTTTTTGGTAGGTCACCGTGATGACATCTTCCCCCATTTTTTGTAAAACACGCATCAATCCATCTTCAATCACCAAGTACCCGTTTCTTTGGTAAGCTTTTTGCAACACATCAACATTCCAAAATGCAAATTGAAAATCACGCAATACTAACTCGGGCCGAAAAGCTTCGGGGAGCTGCTCCATTTTTGTAGATTCAATACCCCCCTCTTGATACCTCAACGTAAAAAATGGAGACCCAAAATGAGTCACCCCAACCAAACGAATTTCATCAGCGTCTATTTCTACCTGCTGGATCAAGGAAAAATTATTGGATGCAATGTCAACGTTTACCCGTTGAGAGATAGCAACAGCTTTCCCATAACTTTTGGCATTCAACAAAACAAGGTCTTTTGTAATCAAGTCACCTACGTGTTGCTGGACAATACCGTTAACAAAGGAACAACCTGTTAACGTAAGCACCATAAAGGTCATTAACACCTTTATATAGGTACTCAACGAAGCTTTCAACGTCCTCAAACGATTGCCAAAAATATTATTAATTGGAATATACCGCCTTACACACTTTTGCTAACACACTAACCTTACGACGGCTTTCTGCAACATAAGGATTATCGGTATCCCATGCATAACCTGCCAATATCGAGGAGATCATTTCTTTAATTTCTTGGCTTTTTGCATCAGAAAAAATAATACTCTGTAGTCGGCCGTCATACCATGCGTCAACAAACGTTCGAAAGGTCTCCACCCCTAAACATAGAGGCTTTACGTATTCCTCTTGCCAGTCGACATCTTTACCCTGCAATTGCTTATCCAGCACCTTTGCCGCTAGATGCGCAGAATGCATCGCTATTGTTACTCCGGATGAAAAAACGGGGTCTAGAAACTCACCTGCATTACCTAATAATGCAAACCCATCTCCACACAGTTTTTTAACATTACAAGAATAACCCGAAATTTTTCTGACGGGAAAATCAAACGTTGCATTCTTCAACAAGTTACGTAAATGAGGGTCTTGAGAAACCGCTGCTTTTAGAATATCTATATCGTCACTATCACCAAACTGTTCAAACCATTCAGGCTCTGCCACTACGCCAATAGAGCAACGTCCATCATAGAAAGGGATAAGCCAGTACCATACTTGTTCATTTTCAGGGTGTACGGTAACCAATATCTTTTCACGGTCATAACGAGAGTCCTCGATATTATCAACAACATGCGTAAACACTGTACGACGCATTGGATAATTAGAAGGCTCTTCCAAGTCAAGCAGCCTTGGTAATACCCGCCCAAAACCACTAGCATCTAACACAAACTTACACTCGACGGTTTGGATGCCCCCGTCCTTTAGTCTACACTTTACACTAGGGGTGGTGTTATTACCGTTATCCACAGCAACTTCAATAACTTCACATTCATAATGTACAGCAGCACCAGCCCGCTCGGCTTCATCAATTAGGATTTTATCGAACGGTCCTCTCTCCACCTGAAATGTTGTACCCCAACCCGGTGAGAATTTTTCTTCAAAATTAAAGTCTTCGTATTCTCCACGCCGTTGAAAAGCAGCCCCGTTCTTATACTGAAGGCCTGCTGCTTGCACTGCATCCATAAATCCAGCTTCTTCTATATATTCCATACATTGGGGCAACAAACTCTCACCAATAGAGAAGCGCGGAAATACCTGTTTCTCTAGCACCAATACCTCATAGCCTTTATTGACTAATAGACCTGCCGCTATTGAACCCGAAGGGCCTGCACCGATAATGACAACATCCACTCTTGAAGGAACCTTCTTCATACTTCTCCTTGATACTTCACTGCATATATTGGGGATAGAAAATAGACCACACTGATACCGATTAACATCGTTAAGCCAAAACCACTAATTGCATTGGTTTCACTGAGCGCGAGCAATCCAAAAGATAACATCGTCGTAATGGCTGACAGCGTGATAGATAACATGGTTGGAGCAGCACTTACTGAGGAAGCACTGCCTTCAGCAAAAAATAAAACATAATCAATACCTATACCTAATACCAAAATCAGAGCAAAGATATTAAATAAATTAAACACCTGGCCGCTATAACCGATTACCGCTAATGATACCCAAGCAGCAAACACGGGAGGAACCATATACCTCAACGTAGAGGTAACGCCATAACGAAACACCATAAACAGCGCAATCAAGCCGTATGCCAACAGCAACCATAAACTGGTACTTTCTCTATAGCTCGTTAACAATTGGGAAAAATCCCCCGCCTGATCAATCAAGGCTACATCGCTAGAGCTTTCGGCAAGTAACTTCAAGCGCGCCACATCCCTTACATTCGTTAGCGTAACTATTGAATAGAAATGGCCATCAACATCGCCGATCCACAGTGCACTTACCCGTTTATACAGCTCACTCTTGCGCAGGCTATCAAAAGTAAGCGGCTGATCTTTGGACTCTTGGAAGGCCGCATTAAAAGCCGCTTGCTGTAATGTGGAAAAACCTATCATTTGATAATACGACTGCCATTGCTCAGCGTCGTTCTGGTAACTATCCCCCCTTAACTGGTAATCTTCACGTTGACGCTTTTCACTCGGCAACGTCATTGTAATGCCGCTAATACCACCTACGACTCCAGTCTTTTTCAGACTTTCTAACTGAGCAATAAGTTGCTCTTCTCTTTCCAAAACATCTTGAACAGATTCCCCACCAATAAGATAAAACTGAAAAGAAGGTTTTATACCCATAATCGAAAAAAAACGTTGCTCTTCTTGCTGTAGCTGCTCAGGAGATGTTTGTAGTAAACGCACATCATCCTGTGGTTGTAACTGCAACACACCCGGTAGCATTAACAACCCAACAACTACCAATAGAAAATGTTTATATCGCATCCAAGGTAGCGTTGGCAGCGTCAACATCATACCGGCATACCACTTCGCTAGAGGGGCAACGCTACCTGTTGAACCCCGCCAAATAGGAAACAAACACACCACACATAAAAATGAAACAAAAAGCCCTACCGCAGAAAACAAGGCTACCTGCTGCATTAACAAAAACGACCCCATCCCCATCGATAGATAAGCGACAACACTCGTCAACATACCCAAAAATATACCCGGAAATACATGACGCAGCGCCTGTACTGCTGTCGTAGTATCGTTCTCTTGAAAATCATTTTGATAATTTTTTTCAGTATAAAAATGAAAGGCATAATCGATTGTTACACCGATAAGACTTGCCCCAAAGACTAAAGCCATCACGTGAACACTGCCAAACACATGAAAACAGGCCATTAACGCCGCTAAAGAACCGCTGCCAATGGCTACAAGACTAAAAATCACAGGAGCAACTGACCGAAAAACAAACACTAATAACAACAATACACCAAGCGCACTGCCAAGCCCTACCGTTGACATCTCTCTTTTACCTTGAGACACCCCTGCCGCAGCATGATATGCGGCACCTGCGGTAACAATATCAACGCCCACAAAATCTTCCTCGAGCTTACTCATAGCCCTACGAATGGCATCAACCACTACTATTTGCTGGCTCATTGGCAACGCTTTTTCACCAAGCCCTACATCCAAGAAAAAATATGTTTTCCCCTCGAACTCTTTCGTAAGCCAATGGTTTTTTATAGAAAAGACACTGTGTTTTTCTGAAAGTTCGGATAAATACTGAACAAATAGCAATTGCGGATCATATCCCAATAACGAAGAGTCAGACACCGACAAGGGCGAAAACAACAACTGCATACTTTGCTGAATAAGGCCCTGGGTATCCCCTTGCTTTAATAGTTTTCGAGATACCGTATCTAACAAATGATATCGAGAAGCATACAACAATGAATTGCTCGACACCTCAGCGTCATCACCGGCCTTGAGCCTTCCTGTTATTGCTATCGAAGAGGTACTCTCATCCTGCGCCCCCCCTTGCAACGAATCATGTAACAGGCTTATAAAAGAATTAGCGGCTTTTTCAGCTATTACAATATCATCAGCGCCCACAAAAAAAAGTAGCTTATTATTCACGGATAACTGATGCTGACGTATTGCTGAATTCAACTCAACTTGCTCAGCGCTATTTGGCAATAATGAAAAAATGTCACCCTCTATCGGCAAGCCCTGAGACAGCATACGAGAAAAATCTACAACAAGAACTAATAACATCAAGCACCATAAAGCGGCACCTACCGTTGTCCGTGTTTGTTTGTTTTTCGAAATAATCATGCTAGGTGCGACCAAAACAACGAACAACTACATTTTCACTTCGCAAGGCGTCTGCAGCGGAAAACTCTATCAACGTTTCATCGCCCGACTTATTTGAAAACCAAATCCAACGAAGATTATCTTCTCCCACTAAACGAATTTCCTTTGGAATGCCGATCATCAAGTCACTCTTAGGTTTCAAACCTAACATCCAACCGGCTTTAGGCATTAACGAGGGTTTACCCTGTAACAAATACACATCAAACGCAGAAAATATCTTCTGATTATTACCAGAAAATATTGAGGTAAATAATCCCGTCAATTCTGCAACAATAGGGTTCTTGGTCCCATCAATAACATGTTCCGAACCATCTTCGTTTTTTTGAACAATTGTACTTTCCATTAACACCAACGTCGTCAGAAAAGGCTTATTAATTGCCCAACATATACCTTCGTTTTCGCGATAAAGAAACTGACCTTCAGACAGAAGAGGTTTTGACAATATTGCTATGTTTCTTTGCTGCGAAAAATCTAAAACATATCCCTCTTTCGGGGAAAGAGAAACGCTTTGAAGCATCAATGCCTCTTCATTGACAACACGTAATTCTGACTTATACAATGGCAAATAGGCAGCCAGTGATTTCACATCCCACAGACTATCGACCCCATCATTATCAACAACAGAAAAAGCGGGTGGCACAAAACAAAATACACCTGTAACGAACACAAGCCTCAACCAGCACATAGTACGAACAACCAACATTACCACTACTCCACCCCTAATTTATCTAGTAATATCTGAGGGGATGCAAAACACATTTCATTCGTTTTTATATCAACGGCGACCTGCACAGTATGCCCTTTGGTCAAACGATCCCCAGACTTTTCATCATGAATTTCATATTGAATTTTCAACCGATTCTCATACTCCACAACCGCCGAAGTAACGATTATATATTTTTCAAAAGTTGCTGGTTTCGCATATCGAATATGCAAATCAATAACTGGCCACGCATAACCAGAATTAACCATGCTAATATAGTCATACTCAAGTTCATCCAACAATTCACAACGAGCGACTTCAAAATATTTCACGTAATGCCCATGCCATGCAATGCGCATCATATCCACATCATGAAAGGGGATTTTGATTATTGTTTCAGCACTAACAATGGCATTTTTTATCACTTAATAAAGCTCCCAGTTTTGCTGCTGAATCAACGAGACAAATAGTTTCAGTGTTTTGTCTAAAGGTCGATCTTCTTCTAGGAATTCGAAATGTTCAAAAACGTCCTGCTTCATCGATTTCATAGCTGCAGTCAAATTCGCATCAGTGAGTGAACCTTCTCGCTGACGAAGTTCCACGCCCTGACACACGGACAACAGTAGCGCAGCGGCAACCTGCTCAGTCAATTCAAGAACACGCATACAATCCCTTGCAGCAATGGTCCCCATACTCACTTTGTCCTGGTTATGACATTCAGTCGAACGAGAGAAAACACTGGCAGGCATCGTAGCTTTTAGTGCTTCAGCGGTCCACGCAGAAACGCCAATCTGAACAGCTTTAAACCCATGATTAATCATCGCTCTTTCTTCTGATGCTCCTGAAAGATTGTTTGGCAACCCATGATTAAACTTCGAATCCATTAACAATGCCATTTGACGATCCATCAAGTCAGCCAAATTAGCCACACAGTTTTTCATTGAATCCATTACAAATGCTATGTGACCACCGTAAAAGTGCCCTCCGTGCAACACATGCTCTCCAATACCATCAATAATAGGGTTGTCGTTTGCACTGTTTAATTCCGTTTCAATATTCTGCCTCATCCACGGAAGAGCATCTTGTAACACACCGATAATATGGGGGGCGCAACGAATAGAGTAACGATCCTGCAATCGACTGGAGTTGCGTGGTGTCTCATCTGCCATCAAATCATCACGTATCCATGCTGCTATTTGATTTTGGCCTGGGTGGGGCTTAACGGAAAATAGTTTTTCGTCAAAATGATAGGCATTACCTTCCAAAGCAATAGACGCTAAACTAGTAATACGTGCTGTTAACTTCGCTAAATATTCAGCCCGTTTAAATGCAACACAAGCAACACCAGTCATTGCAGCAGTACCATTCATTATAGCTAATGCTTCTTTGGGTTTTAGCTCTATAGGAGACAGCCCTAACAATTCATAAACATCTTTTGAGGACTTCTTAACCCCCTCAAAAAACACATCTCGCTCTGCAACTAAAGCGCCAGCCACATAAGATAATGGGGTTAAATCACCGCTCGCACCAACAGAGCCCTCCTCCGGAATAACAGGAACAATACGCTTGTTAATCAACAAAACCAATTGGTCTAACACATCCATTCTAACACCGGAATAACCCCGACTAAGAGAAGACAATCGCGTTGCCAAAATTGCCATTGCGATATTAGGCGTAAAATCCTTGCCCAGCCCACAGCCGTGAAATCGTAACAAGTGATAAGGTAACTCTTGCACAAGGTGGGGAGGAACATCAACCGTGCATGAATCCCCATACCCTGTCGTCACGCCGTAAATAGCACCATCTTCCTTCCATAGCTTATCCAGGAATTCAGCACCTTTAATAACACGTTCTTGAAAATCTACGTCATTTGAAATATCCACAAGCGAGCGCCCATAGGCTATATCCACAACCTCTTCAACGGTTACCTCCCTCCCGCCAAAAGTCACTACTGTTAACGGATTGCTCTTCCATAAAGACATACTACAGATCTCTTCACTACTCATCATTTCACTCGACATTTTCTATTATTCAAATCATTTCAGTGTTCAAATTGGTTCAGTGCTCATACCAGAAATCAAAAAAGTTATACCATTGCAAAGGGTATCGCACCGCAAAGTATTCTAAACGTCGCGCATACGCCTCAGTCACCCGTCTAAGGGCTTCTTCCCTTGTCTTTCGAGGCAACGAAATTTTTTCGGCAAAAGATTCAAAATGAATACTGTACCCTTTTGACTCTTTCACACAAAACAGCAAATAAACCGGACATTTAAGTAAATGCGCTAGTATAAATGGTCCTTGAGGAAAAGATGCAGGCTTACCGAGAAAATCCAATCGAACATTTCGCCCTGGGTTGCTTACAGACAATCGATCACCAACAATGATAATCATTTCCCCATTGGTGATTTTTTCCTGCAACATTATTGCCGTATCTGGCCCCACGGATGTCACCTGCAACAACTCTGCGGTTACGTTAGAGTTGGCTTTTCTTAACACCCGATTAAAGTTCTCGGCGTGATGCGTATGCACCAACACATTTAGCTTCATCTTATGTTCGCTTTGCCCCATAGCACGACACAATTCCATATTGCCAAGATGTGACGCGAAAATTATTCCACCCTGATGCTTTTCAACTGCATCTAGAAACATCTGCCGATTCACAAACTCTATTGACTTGTGCGGCACTTCCCCTAACCAAGAGGCAATTTTGTCAATCAGCGAATTCCCAAAGGACAATAAATGCAAAAAACTTTGCCATAACCCTGGTTTTTGTGAAAATGGGCTCGCTTGGGCGTCAAATTCATAAGCACGAAGCAGAAACTCTTTTGAGTGCTTTCTTGTTTGCGCTCCAGCAACAAAAAAATACGCCATTACTGGGTATAATATCAACGTAAAAATCCAGCGCCCGAAATACCGGTAAATAAATACCATCGTATTTATTCCCCAATACACGCCACGCTCTTCAATTGCGGCCCAATGCTTTTCTGAAGCCCTACCTGTCCCTGACACATCTAGCATCGCCGGTTCTTTACTGTTATTTTTCTGAGGCAAAACCCACCCCCTTGAAACAACGCTTCGCTAACCACACAGGTAAACCTAGCAACATCCTAAAGAACAACCGACTATGCATATAACTAATTTGTACATTGTCCCTAAACGCTGAAAAATGAGATACACCATCGTAAGGGTAATGCACTAATGTTGGGATATTTACAACCTCAACATCTTTCCAAAATAAGCGCACCACGATTTCAGTATCAAACGCCATTCGCTGACCTAACGTTGACGAGCGAATCGCATCATTAGTCACTGCCAAAGGGTATACACGAAACCCACACATGGTGTCCTTCACCGATAAAGACAGCGTTTCAATCCAAACCCAAACATGTGTAATATAGCGCCCATATAACCGAGCTTTTGGCACAGTCTCGTCATACATTGCCTGCCCTAAAATCAACGCACTAGGATTTTTTTCCGTCGCTTTCAAAAATATAGGTATGTCATCCAGATTATGCTGCCCATCCGCGTCAATTTGCATAACATGAGTCACTCCCCCCTGTAACTCCAATTTCATCAAGCCTGCACTAACTGCCGCGCCTTTTCCTTGATTGCTCGACAAACGAATGCTTTCCACCCAATCCCGTGTTTCTGTTGCATTCTCGATAACACGCTGACACGGTTCATCACTACCATCATCCACTAACAAGCAAGGCAAATTATAGGACTTCAGTTGATCTAAAACATAATCCAGAGCCTCACCGTGATTATAAACGGGAATCACAACAGCTATATTGATATCCTCATACTTCTCCACGCGCGACACCCTCCTCTTTATCAAAAACAATCCGCCCAGACGAGCACGTCCCGCTATCTGATTGATAACTAAATAACAGTTTGTTTTTATTTTCCTTAAATTGAAGTGTTAATTCCACCTGCTGATTCGGAGAGATAACATCTTTAAACTTAATAACTTCAAGACCAGAAAACTCACCAGTGTAATCAAATATTTTTTGTCCAAAATACACTGCCCAATCAATTTGTACCACGCCCGGCAACAATGATGCCTGATCAAAGTGGCCATCAAAATACAATAATTCTTCAGGTACCAGCAATGTTAGAACAGTACTGTCATCCGTTATTTCTGTCGTCAAAACATTAGGGTAAATACACTTATTTTTCATCCTTAATCTCCGCGTTATCAAACAATAAACAGAGATCACTGACAACTGTCTTTCCTTGTGCATTTATGGGCATCGCACTCACAAAACGCCATTTCCGAGGTAAAATGACTGGTTCAAAAACTGTCGACAAATACTCCTTCAATACATCAACTACAACTCGCTTATTTAATAACACTAACGTTTCATCCCCCTCAGTAGACAGGCATGCGACGACACCCAAACATTGTCGTCGCCCCTCTAATACCACTACCTTAGCGTCACTTAACCAATCATGCTTTAGCAGCAACGCTTCTACACCACTAAGGGATACTCGCTTTTCCTCAATTTTTGCAATGCGATCCGCACGACCACGTAATAAAAACCGTCCGTCGCCAAGAAATTCAACCTTATCCGCCATTTGAAACGCGTCATCAGAAGCAACACAATGTTTCGACTTAACCTCTAATAACCCATCAACAAGTGAAAGCTCGACACCCTCAAATGGTATCCAACCTAAGTTATCATCGCTTTCGATTACGCCCTCCCTCAATGAACGCCATGCTATACCACCCGTTTCCGAACTACCAAACACCTCAGTAACTTGACTGCCGGTAATCGACTGGTAATGCATATTCGCATCAAATGCCAACGGCCCGCCAGAAGAAAAGGTGACAGGACCATACAACCCTATATTAGTCAGCCCTGCATTTTCGGAAACCCGCTTAATATGCGCAGGACTGGAGACCATAACCACTCGACCACCTTCACTCTCCTTAAATTTTTTAATAGCAGCAGCCATACTTTCGGGGAATTCAAAACGCGTTGAAAAGAATATACGTCCAGTACAAACAGGCCAAAGTAACCGAAAAAGCAATCCGTAAATATGTTGATGTGACACCGTCGCAACATATGCCACCATCCCTAGACTGTCTCCCCAACAACGCTCTAAAGTAATGACTTCCTCTTCAAACTGACCTATTTTCTTAACAATTACTTCTGGGTCACCGGTAGAGCCAGACGTGTAAATCTCTATCGTTCGTGCAGAGAAATCGATTGCACTCTGCAATTTCATTGATTCTTCTGAGCTCAAAGATTTGACTGCAGATAAAGGTAAAGTAACTACTGGTAGCGTATTGTTCTCAATACCCAATGCAACTTGACTAGACAATACATCCGAATCAGAAACAAACCCATCAACTCGGCGAGCCAATGCTTCAATCACTCCAGACTGTATATTCATCGGCAAAACAGGAGTGATATTACTGTGTAATAGCGCAATAAGCCCGACTAAGAACCGATAGCTATCCTCACAATACAGCGCCCACTTTTTCCCTTCATTGTCACCAGCAGCCAAAACAGCAATTAGAGCAGCAACGTCCTGCTGAAATTGGCCGAAGGTAATGCCGGGGGCAGCCACTTTTTGTGCACCAGACCAGGCAACACACTCGCCTGCACTTCGCCCAGAACAGAACAACTCACCAAGCCGTCTCACACCAGGAACGTTCTCATCATTAAGAGACATAACATCAACGGGTTTAATTTCAGGCATTACCGATTTCACCTTTATGTTTTTTCACCCACAAACGCACAACAAATTCTGCAGCCATTAATACCCCAAGCAGGATATAGGAGATTAAACCGTTATATAACGTCCACTGAGCCATCGTACCAGCGAGCACTGTCCACAACGCGACCGACCCGTTCATTAGAAAGAAAACACACCATACCATTGTCACTTTTCTTGTATAAGCAACAGCGTGAGCATCCAGCTCCGGCTCACGAATTCGAGCCAAACGCTCGACCACACTAGGCGGCCGGAAGAGGCTGGTAAAGAATACTAAGAACATCAACACATTCATCAGTACAGGGTACAGTTTCAAATACAGGGCATCATTCGTAAACACAATAATACTTGCCAATAAAACCCCTCCAGCCGAAACCAACAACAACTGCTTAGTTGATGATGCTTTCGACAGGAACATGCGCACAACCAGCACGCCTAGCAATAGGATGCCAAGTGTTTTTACTTCAAATACCTGTAAACCATAATAAACGGCAACAGGATACAGGAGCACCAATATTCCAACAATCACTTTTAATAACATCAAGTCACTTCGTTAAACGCACGTTTCAACATTCGTTTCGATTGTGTTATTGCAGCGCATATACCGCTTCAACCACATCATTCACTGTTCGAACAGCTTTAAATTCTTCAGGCTGAATTTTCTTGCCAGTCACTTCTTTTAGCTTCACAACTAGATCCACCGCATCAATACTATCGATATCAAGCTCGTCATATAAGGTTGCTTCCAATGTCACATCACCTTTATCTAACTCAAACAATTCCACGAAAATATCTTGTAGCTCTGCAAACAATTCTTCTTTTGTCTTCATCATATTACCCTTCTGAATTTTCCGAAATAAACGCTACCAAAGCCGAAACCGATGCAAAGTGTTTCTTCGTATCTTCAGACTCCGCGTCAATAGTAATTTGATACTTGTTTTTTAACGCCAATCCAAGTTCTAAAGCATCAATTGAATCCAGCCCTAAACCCTCACCAAACAAAGGCTCATCACTGTTAATATCTTCAACTGTCATATCTTCCAAATCAAGCGCCTCAATAATAAGCTGTTTGATTTCTGCTGCTAAATCAGCCATTTTCTTTTACCTCCTCAGTAAAGTATTCTTCTAAATAACGGGTCAATAGCCTTGTAGCAATTGTTTGATTGGGAGCAGATGAGATCAACGGCATGACATCTAAATCATCGCCAACACGAATAACCACTTTAACTTTTGTCAATGGTATCTGATACCACTTTTCTGCTTTCGTTAAGGTCGTAGGGTTAACGCTAATAGTCACAGGTCGAATAGGGCATCCAGCCCTAACCACCATATTGGCTGCTCCTCGCTGAAAGCGTAGAGGATGCCCTGACTTACTTCGAGTACCTTCCGGAAACATTACTAACGAGTTCCCCGACGCTAGACTTTGAACACAATCATCAACCAATCTTTCTGCACCACTATTTCCAATATATCCTGCTGCCCTCACTGGACCAATGGTAAACGGATTCCGTAAAAGTGACTGTTTAACAATACAATCTACTTTTTTCATAAAAGAAATCAAAAACACAACATCAATTAGTGAAGGGTGATTCGCTAGAATTAAACTAGGTGGCCCTCCTAATTTTTCTCGTCCAATAATTTCATAGTCTAAGATTTCCACACGACTCATAAACCCAATAAAAAAACGAAAAGATAAATGCACGATATACTGCCCAACCACCTTTCGCTTTTTATCATTCCATATCAATAGATTCACCACAGGAAAAACAGTCAGACTTAACAATACCCCGCCTAGCCCAAAAATCGAAAAACTAATCCCTGTTGCTGCCAAGCGCCAACAATAATTAATTCGATTAAACATCTTTCTGCCACAACCAATCACAACGAGCCCCTGGCATAACTGCAGAGCTCACACCAGACAACGTAAACCGAATAAATTCCAACGATTGCGGTTCCTGTCGTTCGATTCCTTTCTCTCGATCATACAGCGCACGAAATGAGCAATTCGCGTTAATATCTGCTTTTGACAACAACAAAGCTAAAGCAAACGACCTCTGTTCTTCATCTGCATATTCCGATAAATAGGACGGTAAGGGCTCATCAGCCACAACCACCAATACGGTATGGATACCATCCTCTGTCAATAACGTTGCAGCTTCTCGCACACCCTCAATCAAGGTATCCCGACCAGCGGCAATCGACACGGAAGGTGCAGTATCAGCTCTTGCGATTGAATACAGCCCTGATGCCGCATTATGCACTGACAAACTAAACCCTGTTGGTGATAATTCATTCCCACTGGCAAGCGTCTCCAACAGCCCTACTGTCCTTGTTAATTCGCCGTGACGTGAACAAAAAACAGTTCTATCTGCATTGAAATCATCATTTTCTTTATTGAGACACTCAAAAGCGACCTTCACTGCCATTTTACTTAATTGGCTCAAACGCCGGCGTAACATTGGCTTAATAAAAGGCAAGGCAGGCACGTCTTCAAAATCTGGCATCAGTGAACCCTCAGCCCATTGCCGCCATTGGCCAGCTCCTTCTATACCGGGAGCCCAGGCATACCACTGCTTTACATGTAAATGGATAGCATTATTATCCATACAGGAACCCCACTAACAACCAAGAAAACCAGAAATACTGTTATTAATCAATAAACTAGAAGGAAAATGAATACCGCTTCAGAGCGTCCATTTGCTCTCTGCCACACAGATACCGAAAAGTTGCGCAATTCTACCAAAAACCCCGTAGCCCCACCATTACCGATAACAACTTTTGGTTAATGTTTAGCACCTAAAAATAGAAAAGGCACCTTACTAGAGGCGCCTTTTCTAACAAATAATTGAGCATTCCCGAATGCTCACCACCTAACTGCTTTTAATACTGTTTACCTTGGACACTCTCCACCTTACCCTTTGCATTAAAAGTAACACTCATTGTTTTATATCTATTCACCCAATAAACCCAGGTATTCAAGTCAGGTGAAGGCGTTCGGTGTTTGGGCGGATAACCAATAGCATATTCAACACCCCTTTTTGTCATTCCCTTCAAAACTTGCCCATCTTTAACACCCTTTCTATCAAGCTTACTTAAGCTCTTTACCTTATCCGTGTTACACCGCTCTCCAAAGTATGTAGGTATAACTTCCGCCAACCCTCCTTCTATTCTGCGATGTGTTATATAAGAATATTCCATGCCTGTAGACTTCACCTGAAATTTCATAGCCTTGTTCTTAATCCCCAAAATCTCAACTTCGGTGCAAAGAGGCAGCAACCCCGCCCGTTGAAAATTTAACGCATACAAGCGGCCTCTATTTTGATCAGGGTGCAAATTAACCTGTGTATACAACGGGCGAACCTGGGTAATATCTTTACCCTGACCCGTCTTGACCATTAATTGACCACAACCAGCAATTAATCCAATAACCGCAATTACGCAACCCTGTGCAACCACACGTTTTACATTCATCCTTTTCTCCCTCTAATTTATTAGCTTAATCCACGCAAAGAAAAGCACCACCAATCAACTAGATGGAAGCTCACCGTACCTAATTCTGGACATTATCCCTTTATTTGAAGCATTTCTAGTCTACCATTAAGGTAATAACATCTTAAACTTGCTTGAGGGCTCCAGACCAGTCCCTCCTAATCAAAAAGTGCTCAAAATGACCGAAAAACGACACTTCACTCGCATTCAGTTTGACGCAATAGCAACCCTAATTACACCAGAGGACCAGTGGGATACACAGGTAATTGATATTTCGCTTAAAGGTGCGCTTGTTCAACGGCCAGAAAATGCCCCTCTTGAGCTCGGGGGTGAAATAATCCTTAAACTCACATTATCTGACAACAACACACAAATAGAGGTTGAAGGGAAAATCACCCACGTAGAAGATAGCCATATAGGAATGGTCTGTGAGCATATGGACGTGGACAGCGCCTCTCACCTACGCCGTATTGTAGAACTAAATACCGGCAACAGTGACTTGCTGGAGCGAGAACTTGAAGCACTCTCACTTTATACTGACTTAGATAGCTTCCATAGTAACTAAGCCAGCAGGATAAATTAGCCTTGAATCAAGCTAAGTCACAGCTTCTAGCGCCTCAGATAACCAACTCACCCCAACAATTTCCATACCATCAATTGGATCTTTAGGGGCATTTGCCTTAGGTACAATCGCTCTTTTAAAGCCATGCTTTGCCGCTTCTTTTAAGCGATCCTGACCGTTTGGTACAGGGCGAATTTCCCCCGACAAGCCCACCTCGCCAAAAACAATCAGATGATTATCAAGCGCCAAATTTCGTAAACTCGACATCACCGCGACCAACACCGCCATATCAGAGCCCGTCTCCAGAACCTTAACACCACCAACCACGTTCAGAAAAACATCCATCCCCATAGTCGCAACACCACCATGGCGATTTAGCACAGCTAACAGCATAGCCAAACGGTTCTGATCCAAACCTACCGCCACACGCCTTGGATTGCCAAGCTGACTATCATCAACCAATGCCTGCACCTCTACCAATAAGGGGCGCGTTCCATCACGCGTTACCATTACCACACTGCCAGGAACAGGGTGCTCATATCGGGATAAGAATATCGCAGAAGGGTTACTGACCTCTTTTAATCCACGGTCGGTCATCGCAAATACGCCCAACTCATTCACCGCACCAAAGCGATTCTTAACTGCCCGAATAATACGGAAACGGCTATCCTGCTCACCCTCGAAATACAGCACACTATCCACCATATGCTCCAACACGCGAGGCCCTGCCAATGCCCCTTCTTTTGTCACATGGCCAACCAAAAACAATGCCGTTCCCGATTGTTTGGCATAACGTACCAATGCTGCCGCACACTCCCTAACCTGAGACACCCCCCCAGGGGCCGAGCTCAACGCATCTGAATATACTGTCTGAATGGAATCAACCACCATTACCGATGGACGCTCTTTTTTTGCCGTAGCGAGAATATTCTCCACCACCGTTTCAGACATGATTCGCATTTTATCTTGAGCCAACCCCAAGCGCCGCGCACGCATCGCTACCTGCTGTAATGATTCTTCACCGGTGATATATAACGCCGTTGAATTAGCGCCTAAAAAGGTCATTGTTTGCAGCAGAATGGTCGATTTACCAATACCTGGATCTCCACCAATTAACACGACAGAGCCATCCACCAAGCCGCCGCCTAACACTCGGTCCAGTTCATTTAATCCAGTTGGCGTGCGGGAGCAATTTTCAATAGAAATCTCTGCCATTGTGGTCACTTTTTTTGACTCACCAGCATACCCAGTCCCTTTCCGAGCGGCCGGGCCTGCACTATCGGGCACAAACTCGGTTAATGTATTCCACGCACCACAGTCACCACACTGACCCGCCCATTTTGGAAAGTCGCTACCACAATCCGTACATGCATATCGTGTTTTTGCCTTTGCCATACAGAACCTTTAATCAAATCTTTTATTAAAAATGAACCCTAATAGGTTGCCCGCATGCAAACTAGAAAGCCCCAGATATATGCAGGCAGAATCAATATCAACCCAACAAAAAACGAAGCTCCTTGCATATCAACAGATTCATCTGCTTGCTCAACAACTTCCGACAGTCGATCCTTCAATCGTAGAAAACTATATCCATCCCAGCACAACACAAACCCTAACAACAGCCACGTTTGAACACCTTGATACGGCAGCAACCCGGGTAAAAAGTAACTCATCACAAAAGAAACACTAAGTAACGAAGACAACAACCCACCCACCGGGTGCAATAGGTCTTGCTCAAGCCGATGAATGGTTACCAAGCCAAAAGGTAATGACATTAAGATAAATGCAATATATAACGAAGCCCACCAAGGCATATATTCTACCCTTGCACGCCCAGGTAACGATGATCGACACGATCTGTTACCTGACATAATAATTCGTAATTAACCGTTCCCGCCCACTCCGCAACATGCTCTACCGGCAAACCATTACCCCACAACGTCACAGCGTCATTTAACGCTACGGCGCTAACACTACTAACATCTACAGCTATCATATCCATAGAAACCCTTCCAACAACATCACACAAAGAACCGTCCACTAGCACACGAGCCCCTTCCTTCACATGCCTCGGGTATCCGTCGCCATAACCTATCGCAACAATTGCAACGTGAGTAGCAGCCTTTGCCGTCCAGCTCGCTCCGTAACCAACACTCTCTCCTTGCGGCACATGTCTCAAAGCAATAATACGAGACACCAATGTCATAACAGGTTTTAACCCAAGATCCTCTGCTGATTGGCCCTCCATTGGACTGCTACCATACAATGCTATGCCTGGCCGCACCCAATCAAAATGATTCCGGTCATCCTGAAAAACACCCCCAGAATTCGCTAAACTAGCAGGCAACAAATGCCCTAAGAAAGCGGGGGCTTCCAATAAACTCTGATGCAGCTGATTAAACACGCTGTACTGCGCATCACTCACGACAGTACCTATTTCACCTGCGCAAGAGAAGTGACTCATCAATGTTATGGATTGCACCCAGGCACATTGTTTCAATCGTTGATATGCATTCAATACATCAGAAGGATCCACACCCAATCGATGCATTCCCGTGTCAATCTTTAGCCACACATTAAGAGAAGCACCTAACGTAGTACCACCAGACAGCACCTCTGCACTTACTTTTTCAATATCGGTCAACTGCTCTAGCTGATGCACAACAACATCAACATTCGACACGCTCGCTTGCTTTAATTCCTCTAATGATAACGCACCTTCCAACATCACAATTTTTTGTGTAATTCCCGCAGCTCGTAACAACAAAGCCTCTTCAAGAATTGCCACACCAAAGCCATCACTTTGGGGTAATGCTTTTGCAATCGAGGTCATTCCATGACCGTAACCATCCGCTTTTACAACGGCCAATACGTTACTATTAGCAACACGCCGTTTTATTACGCTGTAGTTATGTCTAAGCGCAGCAAGATCAATAACAGCACAAGTCCCACGACTCATTAATACTCTCCACCACCGCCATAAACATCATGAGCCAAGTCCTCAAAGCGAGAGAACTTACCTACAAACGCTAGACGTGTTGTACCAATAGGTCCGTTACGTTGTTTACCAATAATAATTTCTGCAACGCCTTTATCTTCACTTTCTTCGTTATAAACTTCATCACGGTAAATAAACATAATAACGTCAGCATCCTGCTCTATCGCTCCTGATTCACGCAAATCAGAGTTAATCGGGCGTTTATTGGGTCGCTGCTCCAAGCCACGGTTTAGCTGTGAAAGCGCAACAACTGGGCACTCTAATTCTTTTGCCAATGCTTTCAATGAGCGGGATATTTCAGATATCTCAGCCACACGACTTTCCGCCCCCGGCACCTGCATCAATTGCAAGTAATCCACCATGATCATACCAATCTCACCTTGATCCCTTGCAATACGCCTAGCTCTAGCTCGCACTTCGGAGGGGGACAGACTTGCACCATCATCAATAAATAACTTTTGTTCCGCTAACATACTGATTGCAGAATTAAAACGAGGCCAATCATCTTCTTCTAATTTACCGTTACGCACGCGTGTTTGATCAATTCGACCTAAAGACGCAATCATTCTCATCACTAGCGATTCCGACGGCATCTCCATACTAAAAACCAATACGGGCTTGCCTGTTCTAATTGCAGCATTCTCAACGAGATTCATTGCAAATGTTGTCTTACCCATCGAAGGTCGTGCGGCAACAATAATCAAATCCGACGTCTGCATACCAGACGTTATCTCATCAAGATCTTTAAAACCCGTAGTCACACCGGTAATTGCATCGCCAGAGGTGAATAGCTCATCAATTTTATCAACTGTGTTTTTAAGGATATCCTTGATGGGAACCGGACCACCTTGCTTAGTCCCCTGCTCCGCAATCGCAAATACTTTACGCTCAGCCTCATCCAGAATATCAGCACTACTGCGACCTTCTGGTGAAAATGCACTATCAGCAATTTCGTTCGACACCTGTATCATTTGCCGTAAGACCGAACGCTCACGAACAATATCAGCATAAGCTTTAATGTTTGCTACACTTGGTGTATTTTTGGCTAGCTCAGCCAAATAAGCCATGCCGCTGGCTTCTTCTAGCAGATCAGAATTATCAAGTACCTCACCTAAGGTGACCACATCGAAAGGCTTATCTTCCGCAACCAATTGAATCATTGCTCGAAAAATCAACCGATGATCGCGGCGATAAAAATCCACCTCAGTAACCAATTCAGATACATCATCAAACGCTGCATTCGACAGCATCAAACCACCCAGCACAGATTGCTCAGCTTCCAATGAATGCGGGGGAACTTTTAAGGCGCTAGTATCAAAATCTAGAGGGGCAGGACGTTCTCTTTCAAAATCACTCATACAATTTGATCATCTTTACGTGGAGAACTTTTGGTTGAAATATGACTAACTACCAGAGTATAACGCTGCCCCCAGAAAAACCAATAGCCCGAAGCACAAAGTGCGACGAGCTATTGATAGTGGCAGACGATACAGCCTACCGAGAGCTAGAAAGCTCTAATGCTTACTCAGGAACAACAGAAAGAGTAATAGCACCAGTAACATCAGCATGAACCTGAATGTTAATTTCATACTCACCTGCTTGGCGGATAGCACCAAGAGGAAGTAATACTTCACTCTTCTGTACATCTGAACCAGCAGAAGTGATGGCATCTGCAATATCACGAGGACCGATAGATCCGAATAACTTACCTTCGTCTCCGGCTTTAGATGTGATAATAACAGTACCAAGACCTTGGATTTTCCCTAAACGAGCTTGAGCTGCAGCCAAAGAATCAGCGGCTTTCTTCTCTAACTCAGCACGACGTTCTTCAAAGTGCTTAACGTTTGTTTCAGTAGCAGGAACAGCCTTTCCCAATGGGATAAGGAAGTTACGGCCGTACCCAGCTTTTACAGATACTTGCTCGCCTAGGTCACCTAGATTACGAGTCTTTTCTAATAGTATAACGTTCATTACGTTTACCTCTTTGTTTCAAGATTTGTAGCTTTACAATTCCAGTTAAGATAATTCCGACTTTGCTATTTGTATTTCTGCAAAGCTATTCTGATGGAACCATCTTGTCTCTATAGTTTGAAAAACTGTCGGTTATCGCAGCAACCATCAATAAAAGCATTGCAAAAGGGCCCATAACCACAAGAGAGCCATACATTATTACAAGAGGTGTTGTGCCGAGCCTCTTCAGCCGAGCAACACCATGAAACAAGCCAAAACCGGCTATCATCATCGGCATCACAAACACAGGAAGAGTTCCTTCCAACATTGGCACCACCTGCCCTGCTGCTACCCCTGCGACCAACACTCCTGTTACAAGAGGTGATAGACGCAATTGGTGAAATTCTTTTTGGAATCCACCCGGGTTAAACAACCTGGCTTGCAACCAGCGAGCAAGCAGCAGAGACAACGCCCCTAGCCACGCACTACTCCATACAATACTATAAGTAACAAACTGCTGAGTTTCGATATTGATTTGCTCAAAACCGTCACTCTTTAGTTGCTCTAGCATCATACTGTATTGCTCATAGAGCAACGCTGTTTGCTCTGGGAAAAAACCCACCACGCCTTTCATCAAGACTGCGACAAACGCTATCGCTGGCAGAGCCATTCCTAGTTGTCTTGTATTTGCTAATACTAATGCTCCCGCCAACCCGCAAAAGAGAATGCCTACGGCACTCATATCTCCTACAGACCAAGCAATCCCAGCAGGAATCATTGCTCCTACAAAGGGCCACATAGCTTCGGCAGAGCCTTTCCTAAGAGCAACCAATGCAATAACAATGGCCGCACCCCAGGACAGCATAGGCATAAAGCCCACGGCTGCGGCTATAAGCAGGGCTTGTAAGCGCCCACTCACAGCTTTTTCGGCCAGCTTTACAAACAACTGGCTACCCTCACTTAATCGTGCTGATCAGTGTAAGGCAATAACGCTACTGCACGTGCACGCTTAACAGCACGGGCTAGCTGGCGCTGATACTTAGCTTTAGTACCCGTAATACGGCTAGGTACGATCTTGCCAGTTTCAGTAACATAGTTTCTTAAGGTTTCAAGATCTTTATAATCGATCTCTGTAACGCCTTCAGCCGTAAAACGGCAAAATTTTCTGCGACGATAGAAACGTGCCATCGTTTCGCTCCTGTATATATTTATTCAATGTGTTGCGCATGAAGATTCAGCTGTATTCCATCTTCGTCTTTATAGCCTGACCGAGCGATAAACCCTGTCACTGTGATTCGACTACCAACCTGCAAACTCTCAACGAGGGATTGCAATTCAGTACCACGAATCTCGACTCTAACTCGACAAAAAACTTCCCGAGGGACTCCAACTTCAACCTGTCTAGAACGATGCTCCAGCATTAGTGTACGTATTGGCACACCAGCGGGGGTTACTCTAAGCCCTTTTAGCTCAAGAACAACACCGCTAATAACAAGCTGATTACTCTCCACGCAATAAGTAAAGCAAGCTAACGCTTACTTTTCTGTAGCATCGTCAGATGCTGCTGCTTCATCAGTAGCTTCAGCAACTTCTTCAGTAGCCTCTTCTTTTTCTGGCGCAGGAGCTGGTGCAGGTGCTGCTGGACGCTCTCCACGATCAGGACGCTCAGAACGAACAGGCTCTTCACCTTTCGCAAGAAGCGACTCCTCTGTATCTGCACCTTTACGACGCATAACAAGGTTACGAAGCACTGCATCATTGAACTTGAAGCTAGTAGAAAGCTCATCCAACACTTCTTGTGAACATTCGATGTTCATAAGGATGTAGTGGGCTTTATGAATTTTGTTGATAGGGTAAGCCAACTGACGGCGACCCCAATCTTCGAAACGGTGAACAACACCGCCACCATCTGCAATCTGGCCTTTATAACGCTCGACCATAGAAGGTACTTGCTCGCTCTGGTCAGGATGAACCAGGAATACGATTTCGTAATGTCTCATTGT
>MAAC01005991.1_pt1 | contig 41718 bp, 56 predicted proteins | sample 1115981 | NCBI WGS metagenome assembly MAAC01 (sample SAMN04961126, study PRJNA320927) | seawater metagenome | isolation source: sample BD02T64 sea water enriched with oil for 64 days | place: USA:Gulf of Mexico | collected 2013-07-27 | reverse complement strand
TGGGAAGACTCGAGCTGATAAACTAAATAGAGCTATAGAGGTAGTAGCTGATGGTAGAGCAGACAAGATGCGAGAGTTTGTAGACAACAAGACGGCCTCAGCTAGTATAGTACCCGATGTTCCACTGAATGCTCCCGACACAGGAATGATGTCATCCAGCAAACACGCTGTTGGTAACACTAGTGAGATCAGTAGACTAGAGGCTCAGCTTAAGAAAGAGCCCTTGCAACATAAACGTGACAAGCTAGCTAAGAAGATAACAAGGGCTAAACATCTAGCTAAGTCTGATACAGCTCGATATTACGATAGTATGCCCGAGGAAGCTATGTTAGATACAGTAGCTAAGTCTAACCCTCAGATCAAGACTAAGAAGGATTTGTCGGACATGAAGGCATCACAGGCTACACTTAAGGAGACCATCATACAGGAAGTTGGTGACTTTAGTAAAGCTGTTGAGTTGAATCCCTTGTTGAAGGATCAGAAGGGTGCAGAGGAGTTGCTACGAAGGTTCAAGGACAAGACACCTAAGAACGCTCAGACTAGAAATAGTGTCAAGATGACCTCAACTGGTGATGAGGCTATTGATGGCGCAGTAAGTGTTATGGAGCAATTAGCTAAAGCCGAGGGTTTCAAGAAGTCCAAGATAAGTGTTGCTGACCAAATGAACCACATTAATAAGACACTGAAGGATAACCCGACAGGCGAGTTAGCCAATGAGTTCAGAAGCTTCATTACTAAACATGGTATTGACGAGGATGCTCTTATTGCTACTATGTCTACAGTGAAGGCTCAATCAGAAGCTCTACCCGTAATGATACGTTCAATAAACTACATGCGGTCTAAACGTCTGGTTGAATGGAAGAAGCTAGCTACTGAGTTAGACGGGGTTGCTGAACTAAGTGCTGACCAGATAGCACAGTTCTTGAAGGTGGGTACTAAAATGAACGCCCTTGACCAATCACTGCAAGGCACATTGTCAAACCTAGGTAGATCGCTACAAGCACAGGGTAGAGCGGGTCGTGACAGCTTTGGTCAACTACTACAGGACACTATGACGGATATAGATCCTAAAGACTTGATTAAGACTAAATCAAACTCAGTGTTCAACGATATGATAAACAATATCGACCCAGCTGACGCCCTAGAACTTAAGAAGTTGATTAGTAAGATATCACGTACACCTGCTAATGAACTAACAGCTAAAGCTATTGACAAAGCAATGGATGGGCCAAGGTTCCATGACTTGATCCTAGGTCACGCTGTGGGTGGTATGATCTCTAGACTATCAACTGTAGCTGGTGCTCTTACTGGTGGTTTAACACATGGTATATACAAGAATGTAGTATTACGTAACCTTGAGTCCTTACCCTCAATGTTCCACGGTGGTGGTATAAACCCATTCACTGAGAATATGGAACGAGCTGTTGCGTTGTTTGATGTATTAGGTGATTACTTAAAGATGTTTACGTCAATGGGTAAGAACAAGATACTTAAGAGTGTGGGTCTAGATAGTGCTGACTATACAAACGCACTGACTCATCTAACAAACAAACAGCTTAGTGATGTAATTGATGGTGCTGTTAAGAGGACAGCTGACGAGGGTCGCACTAAGGCTCACTTCGTTCAGAAGATGCTGTCTATACCCCTAGGTATCTCAATGCAGACTGTTAACTATGGTGTGCGTGGTATGGAAGCCGCTGATGGTTTGATACGACGTATGGGTATACAGCTGGAAGCTAGAACACTAGCGAACCGCCTCTGGTATAAGGAAGGTGGAAACAAGATGTATAACCAGTCAATGACTCGTCATCAATTCGTTGATCGTGTTGCTGAGGATACCAATGACTACCTAATACTACTTGAGAAGCATAGGGCGGGTAAACTTGATGATGATGCACTAGCTGAAGCCTCTAGTAAGATACTCGGTGAGTCCGATGTTGTTAAAGGCCACATAGACCACATAGCACGTGATGCCAACCAAGAAGCTTTAGAGACTACACTACAGGAGTCAACAGAAGGAACACTAGCTGGTGATGCGTTCCAATGGTTAGGCAACAAGTCTAAAGACTCAGTTGCAGGTAAGTATGCATTAGGTCTAACATTCCCATTCAAGAAGACCCCTATTAACTTCGTACGAGGTGCTATTGAGCACTCACCTTTTGCTTTCGTAGGTAAGCGGTGGCGAGACCGTATGTTCGGTGATGACCTCAATGATAAGATTAAAGCAACTGCACAGATCATGAGCGGTTTCGGTCTTATGGGTGGTGGGTTATACCTAGCAGGTCAAGGTCGTCTAACAGGTTCTATGCGTACTGAGGAATGGACTGAGACACATGGTAGAGGTGCTAAACCTAATAGTGTACTAATTGGGGACACTTGGTACGATCATACTAAATGGGGTGTTATATCACCAGCGTTAACAGCTATGGCAGACTACATGAACATGAAGTCTGACACTGATACACCTCAAGATGTACATTGGACTAACATGGGCTTACTGTTCACACAGGCTACATTGGATAGCTCACACCTCGCTATTATACAGGATGTGATGGAGACCATACAAGATCCTAACTCCAGTGAAGCTACTGGTAAACTACTGGTCGATAAACTGACTATGTTAGCTAAACCTGCACAGGGTGTGGCTGGTACGTATCAAGACCTAATGGGTGATAATGTTAATTATGAATCAGTAATAGACAAGGAGTCAGCCGATGGTTTAGAATACTTCCAGATGCTACTCATGAATAGCTACAAGTCTTATCAGCAAGGCTGGGGTGCAACACTGGGTCTAGAACCTAAGGTTGACATCTTCGGTGAGGAGTCTTCACGCTATGGTAATACCAGAGCTGACTGGCTACTAAACCTTATAGGTCAGAAGACCGATACAGCTCAGATATCACGTGCTAAGAACGCCTTGTTCAACCACGGGTTAATACCTTCGATTGATAAGGCGACTAACGTAGAGGGCGTGCCTATGACTAAAGCTCAATACAAGAAGTACAAGGCTACTCTATGGCAAGGTGAGGAAGGGTTGTTGACACAGATGGAGAACATGGTTACAGGCAGTGCTTGGGCTTCAATGAACCAAGGACAGCAGAAGCGCACACTCGAGTCTATGATGACTAAACGTAAGAATCTCATCAAGTCTAGAATCGCCTCGTTAGACCCTAAGTTCAAACAAACACGTGAGGCTGATGTAACTGATAAGTTCGTAAAGGAGTCTAAGACTAAGGACACCCGAGGGCTAACAGCACTTGAGGAGTATCGTGGTGTACAGCCTACGGAGGTACAAAGAAAGGAACGTCTACAGGAAGCAGGGGCAAGCGTCCTAGAAAGCCTCGACATAGACTAGTAAGTAACTTATACCAGAATAATAACTAGATAGGCTCTAGGGGCTTTAAAAGGCCTCTAGGGACATTCTAACACATAAACAAAGGATACATAATGAGTAAGAGATCAACAGACAGTAAATTAGGTGGACTACATGAGATGCTAGGTTCGTTATACACTGACGAGTTAGCACTGATGGTGAAGGAGGGTGAGTACGACATACAGATGCTTAAGATGATACAGGACTTCTTGAAACAGAATAACATAACCAGTAACATCGAAGACAGTCCCCAACTAGGTGAATTGAATACATCTATAATTGAGTTGGATGAATCAGCACTTCCAGTAGGACATAACTTTCAGAAAGTAAGCCACGGGTAAACACCTATGAGCAAGGTACAAATCACAGAACAAGCCTTGAAGGATGACTTTATATTATTCCTTCATTACGTATGGACACTCCTAGGGCTACCAGCTCCTACTAAGTGCCAAGTCTTGATGGCACACCATATATGTAATAGTAAACTAAGGCAACGAGGGGTTATGGCCTATCGTGGAGCTGGTAAGTCATACATCGCCTATGCTTATTGTGTATGGCGTATGTGGAATACCCCAGACATTAAGATACTTGTTATATCAGCCACAAGTGGACGAGCTGATGCCTTCAGTAAGACATGTAAGCAGATCCTAGAGTTAAGCCCCCTGTTAAAGAAGCTTATACCGCCCTCTGGTTCAGATAACCAATGGTCGAACATTGAGTGGACAGTCCAAGGGGCGTCAGCCTCGGGTTCGTGTACAGTTAAATCAGTTGGTATCACAAGTCAGATAACAGGTACACGTGCTGACCTCATCCTCAGTGATGACGTTAGTTCACCTAAGAATAGTATGACAGTTGACCAGCGTGAGAAGCTCAGAGGTCAAGTAGCAGAATTCCAAGATATTAAGAAAGGTGATGAGTCGGGTACAGGCAAAGGGGCTAGCTCCGAGATTCTATACCTAGGTACACCTCAGAGTTATGAGTCGCTGTACTACCATCTGTCAGCACAGGGTGTAACCTTTCGTATATGGCCTGCTAGATACCCTCAGACGGACGCTATACGTGGTTACAATGGAATGCTGTGCCCAGTTATCGAAAACGAAGTGTTTGAAGATACAGAGCTACAGGGAGTACCTACAGACCCTAAGCGTTTTACACATGAGGAGTTGTTAGAACGGGAGGCTATGCAGGGTAAGGCAAGGTTCCAGATGCAGTTCATGTTGAACACTGAGTTAACTGATGCTGACAAGTTCCCCTTGAAGTTATCAGACTTGATTGTTTATACACCAAGTAGATTCAGTGCTCCACGACAGGTCAGCCACTCGTTAGATAAGAACCTAGAGATTAAGGAACTTAAGAACATGGGTTTCTCTAGTGACAGATGGAGACGACCTTCATACATTGATGAGAAGCAAGTACCCTATGAACGTATCATAATGGGCTGTGACCCTTCTGGTCGTGGTACAGATGAGACCTCATGGTGGGTAGTTGGTATCGTCATGGGTACAATATACATCCTAGACGGTGGTGGACTTGAAGGTGGGTATGATACTGAACGAGTGTTGATACCACTAGCTAAGAAAGCTAAGGAATGGAACATACAGGTATTCATCTCTGAGTCAAACATGGGTGACGGGATGTTCACCGAGTTAATGCGTCCAGTTATGCTGAAGTACCAAAGATGTGTTCTTGAGGAAGTACGTAATCATATACGTAAGGAGACAAGGATCATTGATACGTTGGAACCGCTCATGGCTAGACATAAGCTAGTAGTATCTGAGGATATCATTACCCGTGATATACGTGATGCTGAGAAACACGGTAAGGAAGGTAAGAGTGCAAACCGCATGGCTTGGTCTTTGTTCCACCAGATGACTCACATCTCCCATGAGAAGGATTGTCTAATTCATGATGATAGACTGGATGGACTAGCTATAGCAGTTGGTTACCTAGTGGACTCAGTTGATGTGGATGTTGAACTTGAGATCAGACGAGCGTCAGACCAAGAGTTAGAAGACCGAATGTCACGTGAAGGACGCTATACAGTAGGAATGGACTACGAGGTTAGCCGTAATACAGGTTACGGCCACTCAGGGTCTTACTCCCTGCTGGACTAGCTAACGCAGGTAAACAGGGGGTTATATTACCTATATTTAGTGCTATTTATAGTATAATTTATGACTTGTATAACTCCCTGTAAACCAGTGGTATACGAATAGGGCGCACTATAGACCCTAGGAAAACCTCTAGTATAACTACTAGTTAAGACTAGATGTTAACTAATGGTCTAACCAAGTGTTTAACTACGTGTTAAACCCCATGGCTCATTAGGTCTAGAGTCGAGCAGTCCAACCTCTTGTATCATGTCCAACCAAGCGTACTACGATGACCGATAGGGAATCTAACTAGGGAGGTATAGACAAGTGGTTTATTACCGATAGGGTGTTAAGACCACCAGTTAAGATAGACCCTGTGTTTCAACCAGCAGTCATACCTAAGGTTTTATCCTTGTGTGTATGTGTGTGTGTTATGTGTTTTACTTAGTGTAAGACTGTTGGTTAAAACCTAGGGTTGCCCTTATAAAAATGTTAGAAAAATATGTCACCTCTATATATATATAACGTACACCGTCATTCCCCCCCTTGGTCTACCTTATATGCAACCATTCGTATAACCAGATGTTAACCCCCAGTCAACCCATGTTCCAATGTATGTTATAACCAATGAAGCCATTCTGGCGAATGACAGGGTCAGACAACTGGTTTACTTAATGTTTTAATTGCATGCAACAAACACTGGGTCTAACCAATGGTTCAAACCTCATGTTATAACACATGTTAAATGCTCGACTGTCAACATGAAGGCTCACTTGGTGTCTAACCTCTGGTTAACGATGTGTTACCTCTGGTTACTTGTGGTCGTACGCAGTACGATGTGGTTAAACTACTGGTTATGTCACTTGTGTCACTTCTTGTTTAACCATTGGTTAGCTGCCTCTTTTTTCATCTTATGTTCACATTATGAATTAAACCAATGGTTCAACACTAGGCTCAACTACATGTCTACCTGTAATACTGGTTAAACATAAGGTAACACCTTGTTTAACACGCTGTAGAGGCCCTAGGATTGGACTAATGGTTATCACGAGGTAGTAACACCATGTTTAACAATAGGTAGGGCTTAGGGCTTCAAAAAGAAATATGAATAAACTTTCAACTTTCTTTAGCATTAGGGTTTGCAATAACATTTTAACCATGTATAGTATAAATATCAACAACCTAAACTAACCAAGGAAGTGAATTAAATAAACTAGAAGGAGGTTCAAACACCATGACTTACTCACTATCACCATGTCACAAGAGGTTCAACCAAGCGCACACAGCACTACAGTTCAGACCAGCAGTACACTACACAGTCAAGACCGCACGTAAACTAACTAAGTAAAGGATTGAGACAATGAGAGAAATAATTAACACACCTAATGAAAACATCGACGCACATCATATCCTAGCAAGGGCCATCAACGCATGGGATATCAACGCAGGAGATATTAACGCAAGGGCCATCAACGCATGGGATATCAACGCAGGAGATATTAACGCATGGGATATCAACGCATGGGATATCAACGCAGGAGATATTAACGCATGGGATATCAACGCATGGGATATCAACGCAGGAGATATTAACGCATGGGATATCAACGCAGGAGATATTAACGCATGGGATATCAACGCAGGAGATATTAACGCAGGAGATATTAACGCATGGGATATCAACGCAGGAGATATTAACGCATGGGATATCAACGCAGGAGATATTAACGCAGGAGATATTAACGCGGATAGAATCACATGCAAGTCCTTGCAGTGCACAAACAGGCAGGAATTGATTGACGATGGTACGGTCACATTTACTTAATAAAAAGATGTATTATATAATAAACTTTCAACTTTCTTTCCTAAACCATTTGTAACATCCCGTTTAACATAGTATTATAAGTAATACCAACTAACCAAACAAGGAGTCACACCATGTCCACCAATACCACGTCACGCCCAACAGTCGTAGTTATCTCAAAGTATGAGGCATTAGGCACGTATCCTGTAGTACTAAGAGGGTTTACCCGTGAGACTACAAAATATAGAGTTGATTATGGTTGTCAAGAGCAGTGCCACGACCTATTAACAGAGGCCATGGAACACTTCATGGAATGCGTACACCATGCTAATACAAGTGTTGGACTAGTAGACTAGTACTAATAAATAAACTTTAAACTTTCTTTCATAAACCATTTGTAACATCCCGTTTAACACTGTAATAGTAAGTATTACACACTAACCAAACAAGGAGTTTAACACCATGAATAACCAATACACAACTACAACTGATGACCACGATTACACTTTAGAAGAACTTAACGAATTACTAGGAGCTTAGCACCATGAGTAACCCTAATTTGAACGGAATACAAGTATCTTACCTATTATTAATGTTACGCAGCAAGCAGGATGATCTACCACATGATGACGACTATAATTCAGAGTACGATATAATACAGTTAATGATTGATAAACTATCAGCATCAAGAGGAGCTTAATACTATGTCACAACGTATAACAACCAAACAATTAGATGCCCATATCGACACACTCAATAACATGACCAAGGGTCAACGAGATGGTACATGGGAGTTTGATAGATGTTCAGCCAATGGTGGCCACCTGTTAGTCAAGAAGTTCTTCAAGCATGGTGCTGAAAGTCACGTAACGTATGAAAGAGAGTCTCCACGTATAGTACTAAACACAGTCAACGCAATCATTAACACAATACAATCACTAGGAGTTTAACCATGAATACTAATATTAAAAGAGAAGATCTAGTTAAGGCATGGGACGAAGCTTATAGGGTACATGACGAAGCTTATGGGTTATATAACGAAGCTCATAGGGCATGTGGCGAAGCTTACGGGTTATATAACGAAGCTCATAGGGCATGTGGCGAAGCTGGTAGGGCATTGATAGATTTTGACAACCTAAACAGACAAGGAGTTTAACCATGAGTATAATTAAGGATGAACAGAGGTACTATACGTTAGTGCGTCTGATGCGAATTAAGTGTAGACGAGTAGTAGAATATACTGAAAGTATGGAGGCATCGGGTAATACCACGGGATACAGTAAGTTAATAAACAAAGCTATTGAAGATATTCAACGATTAAAGGAGGTTTTAAACCATGAGTTCTAAACTATCAGGCATCCAAGCACAACACGAAGCGAGAGAGCCCGACTACGTACACATGACAGACGCAGAGTCATTACATGAGGACATAAGCACGGTAGCCAATGAGGTAGTAAATGCTTTACGCACTTTGAAACGTAGGGTTAACACCTTGCATGAACTAACTGAGGACACACGGTATGAGGAGGTATTCAATTACACCATGTATCAGCTCGATACAGACACTGCACAAGATGAACTTGAACTATTCCTAGGGGTTGACTCATGATACGACTTAAAGCCTGCGGTCTCATAGTACTAACAACCCTACTATATCCTATCAAAGCCTTACATCTACATTTATTAGGTAGGGGGTGTTACACACAGTATGATCTCAAGTGGGATACGTATGATACAATCAAATATAACCTAACCTTAATTAAGAGGTAATACAATGATACGAAACTACACGTTCACATGCACAGTAAAGGCTGTCAACTCTGACTATCAACATAAGGCCTCTGGGCACCTCTCGTTTGACTACGAGACCACAGGGCAGTACACTTCTGGGTACAAGGTGCATAAGGCTATCAAGGAGAGGCTCAAGGTAAACCACTGGATGCCAAAGGCTTACACCTTAAGTGAAATAAAGTTAATGAATAGAGTAGAGATATAATCATGCGTAATAGCACATTGGGTAGACTAGTTTTAGGCATCATGTTGGCTATAAGTTTCCCATTAGTATTCTTATTAGTTACATTATTTTCAAAATAAGTAAACAACACAGCTTGCACGTAGAGTGCAGTGAGGTTAACAAATAACTAAATAAAGATGTAAAGACGACTTGTAACGGAGCGAGTTAGCGTTACTTTAATACAGATCGATAACTAAACCATAAACACAAAGAGAGAGATAAATTATGACTGAATACAATGTAGAAGTATACAGAAATAGAACAGTATGGAAAAACAAAGCTGGCAAGCGCCATCGCTTAGATGGCCCCGCGATTGAGAGGTCAGACGGGTATAAAGTATGGTTTGTAGAAGGCAAGCGCCATCGCTTAGACGGCCCCGCGGTTGAAGAAGGGGACGGCTCTAAAGTATGGTATGTAGAAGGCAAGCTCCACCGCTTAGATGGCCCCGCGATTGAAGAAGTGGATGGATATGGAGCATGGTACGTAGAAGGCAAGCGCCATCGTTTAGACGGCCCCGCGATTGAGTGGGCAGACGGCTATGGATCATGGTACGTAGAAGGCAAGCGTCATCGTTTAGACGGCCCCGCGATTGAGTGGGCAGACGGTTATACAGCATGGTACGTAGAGGACAAGCGCCATCGTTTAGACGGCCCCGCGATTGAGAGGTCAGACGGTTATAAAGCATGGTACGTAGAAGGCGAGGAACTAACTGAGCAAGAATTTAATAATACTGATAAGACTAAAGAAATGACGGTAGCAGAAAGCGAGAAGGCTTTAGGGTATTCAGTAAAAATAACTAAATAAAGTTTCTTAACATCGAGGCTTACATTACTGTAAAAAAGGGGTGTAAGTTTATGTATTAACTAATTATAAACAAAGGGTTTTAACCATGGCTACACTATTCGATCAAGTACAGTTTGAGGACAAGTGTCACGAAGATGCATTCAAAGGTACTGACCACCTGTCACGCTCAGTACACACACAGTTAATACCTGCCTTCATCGAGCAGTATGACGCATGGCTAAACACTAAATCAGCAGGTAAAGCGGGTAAACTGCGTGGAATCATGAGAGAAGCTGTTACACCTAAGGCTCTCATTGCCTCCAACATGCTCAAGACTGTATTCGAATTAGAAGGCCAAGAGGTCAGCACATTAGTACACAAGTTAACTAAATGCTTCATGGTCGAGGAAGAGTATCAAGATAGTATGCAGGCCATTCAGAAAGGTAACAATAAGAAGATGGCTGACCGTGTAGCCTTCCAGATGCAGAACAAGCCCACACATGCCAGCCGTATGGAGCACCTACAAAAGACACGCTCTAGACTTACTAATATTGGTGAGTTCGACAAGAAGCTTTATGCAGGTGTTGGAGCCTTAATGCTTGACATTGCATCATCTATACAGGTATACACTCAAGGTGTTACCTTCAATGTATTCTTAATGGAAGCCCCATTCAAGGAATATAACAGCCAGAACCGCCCACGTACATCGAGACGAGTGGTTTTCACTGCTGACTTCAACAAGTGGTTTGGCCTTAAAGTACATAACGTACAAGCCTCGGCGTTCAGCCTCAAGCCTACACTAATCAAGCCTAACAAGTGGGAAGACTTAGTAGGTGGCGGTTACTACTCACAACGTGGTAATCTACACTGGCAGTTCATCCGTAATGCTGACCTCAGATTGTACAAAGCTTCGGACGTACCTGCTGAACTCTATGAGGCGGTCAACGCTATACAAGAAACGCCTTGGAAGATCAATAGTAAGGTCTTATCTATAATGAACTGGTGTTTAGAAAATAACTTCCCTATGGGTGGCTTAACGTGCCTTGACACTAAGATAGGTAAGAAGGAAAGACGTGACGTTTTACGTAATCGTATACCTAAAGATGAGTGGGACTTACTCACACTTGAAGATCGTATCAAGTTCACTAAAGAACGGGATGCTAAAACTATCGACACTGCCCGTCAAGAGTCTAAGTACGACAAGGTAAAGAGCCAAGTTGCTATGGCTCAAGAGTTCTCTAAATATAACGAGGTGTTCTTCCCTCACGCTGTAGACTTTCGCGGTCGTATATACCCTATACCTTGTGCTGTTAACCCACAGGCTGACAAGATAGGTCAAGCTTTACTACAGTTGGCACATGGTGAAGCATTAGGAGAAGATGGTCGTTTCTTCCTAGCTGTACAGGGTGCTAATACATTTGGTAATGACAAAGTATCTTTCGAGGATCGTGTAGCCTTCATTGAAGGTAAGTCCGAAGAGATTAAAGAGATCGCCTTAAACCCCCTTAAAACTCGTGAAATATGGTCTACATGTAGTGAGCCTTGGGCTTACCTCTCGTTCTGCTTTGAGTGGGCTGAAATGCTAGCTATGAGTGACCATACGAAATACGTGAGTCACACAGCAGTTAAACTTGACGCTACATGTAGTGGCCTACAGCATTACTCAGCTATGCTTCTCGATCCTAAAGGTGCACTAGCTACAAACATTGGTAACAACTCAGATCGTCAAGATATCTACATCGAAGCCAAGGACGCAACCAAGGGTCTGATCTTTGATGAGCTCGTAAGTCTAACCGACCCAGTAGAAAAGAACTGGAAGCGTTCATTCATTGATACATTGACACGTAACGTAGCGAAAAACCCTTGTATGACACTGCCTTATGGTGTATCAACATTCGGTATAACTGATACACTTGTATTACTTGAACGTGATGGTGATTTCAAAGAGGCGTACATAGAGGAGGGTTCTAATGCTAAAGACAAGTTGTTAAAGCTTAGATGGTTGGCTCAGCAGTTGGAGCAAGGTGTAGCTGACACAGTACCCTCAGCAGTTGATGCAATGGGTTGGTTGAAGGCCTGTGATAAGATCGTATGTAAATCACTACCGTCCAACGAGTACTATGAGTTCCCTAGCCCAATAGGTTTCATGGTAAAGCAAGCGAGACTTAAGGAGACCACCAAACGTTTCAAGAGTTACTTCGGTGACACTAAACTACGGGTTGACATGTCAGTTAGCGTAAAGTCTACAGACTACAATAAAGCTAAATCCAATACATCTATATCTCCTAACTTCATCCACGCACAGGATGCAAGCCATTTGACTAACGTAGCACTCAGAGCTAAACGTGAGTTAGGCCTTAAGTCGTACAGCTTCATTCATGACTCATTTGGTGTACATCCTAGTGAGACAGGTGCGTTCCTCAAGGTAATCAAGGAGGAGTTCCACCAACTCTACTCTGGTAACCGTCTAGTCGAGCTTAAGACATACTTAGAAGAGAGATACCACGTTGAGTTACCAGTTGCTCCAACACAGGGATCATTCGATATCAACACCGTCCTAGACTCTAAGTTTATCTTCAGCTAAAACCTGTCGTTCTAGCCCCCTATGTCCTTAACTGGATGTGGGGGCTTTTTTGTGTTTAGGTGTGTTATAACTCATGTTAATCTAACTATAACCTTTGTCGGAAAACATAATCCGCAATAAGTTATAGTAGGCTAAATACCACTCTTGTAAACCCTTAGCTACCAGCAGGTTACGAATAGGGCGTAGCATAGAATAGAACACACTCCAACAAAATGTGATTTTATATCCAGTAATAGCCAAGAGGTTTTACTGCTCGTCTCACTATAGGTTAAACCACATGTTTCACTGTATGCTAACCTATCGCTAAAACATAAGATCTTATATATACATATAATATATATAAACAATAACATTAAGTTAAAACCAAGTGTCTACTCCGCAAGGATGTTAAAACCCTTGGTCTAAGAGATTAGTTTAATTTATACATTAATAATAAATAAAGAGGTAAACTCCATGTTAGACCAATTAAATAAAGAAGTACAAGCCACCTTCCTACGTAATGATGCAGTACAGGTAGTTAGAAGAGACCTACAGGTTGAACGTAAGGCTAAACACATCAAGGCACAGGAGGCTCACGCCTTCAATAATGCATTATGTAAACGACTCATTAAATACTAATGGGTATCATGATGGGATGTGATCCTTCGGGTCGTGGTACAGATGAGACATCATGGTGGTTAGTTGATACCATAACGGGTACAATATACATACTAGATTGTGCCTACTGTGTACCTAAGGAGAACCAGCATGTCACTACTAATTAAAATCATCATTGAACACTATGTGTGAACTATGTGTCACAGGATGTATACAATATAAATTAACTGGTGCTTATTGTGCACCTAGGGAGAAACAAAATGTCACTACTAATTAAAATCATCATGCAATTCATCCGTGGGTTATTCTCTAAGAAGGACTCAGAGGCTAAGCATAAGGCTCTATTAGAAGAAGTCACACAAGAAGTCAACAAGAAGTCTATAACCATTAATAGGGCTACTAGACGTGAAATGGCTAAGGCTTTAGCTCACCACCCCGACCACAAGGGGATCACACACCTAGATCTACCCAAGGTTTGTAGTAAGGTTGAGTTCATCTGGTGGGTCAATCAAGTAGAGTATACAGCACGATGAGCAAATTTGTACACGCGTTCACCTTTGGTCAGAGACTCACGGCTTTTGACTGGTCGAAGCCTAGGTATCATCTAGGCTACGCATATGATGGTTCACATATAACAACAAAATGTAATGTACTAGCAGGTGAGCAGGTTACTGACAGCTACAAGTGGTACGATGACTCGCATATAGAGCCTTATGTTGAACCTAAAGCTACGACCAAACGTGGATGGGCTATGATCCCTCAATGTTGGGAATATGCTAAACCATGATTCATGACTCGTTAAACCCTCTAGGACTACCTGTTAACACTCATGTATACATTGGTGCAACAGAGTCCGAGGTTTTGAACATGAAGCGCCGAGGGTTAACCACTGGCTACTCTGAAAAGGGTTTACAAGTGGTTAATACCGATGGTATAATAAGAACATTTAATAATTGGATGGTAGTACTATGAAAGCAGAAGACGCAATCCTAGGATTAATCCTAGTGTCCCTATGTGCAATCATTGCAATAATGTCTGTACAGGTAAACACCTTGAAACAGGATGTGGAACAATTAAAGATAGAGGTTCACTAATGAAGTATACCATTAAACATAACTTAGTTACAGGGAGCTATGTGCCTTACTGGGGTCATCTAATTATAGGAGAAGATGGTGTAACTGGTTGCTCCTATGTTACATGGACTAGTTATGGGGAAGCACGACGCCTTATAGAGTTGCATAAGATGCTGGCACTCACTGGTACTGAATACATCATTGAGATTCCGACATGATGCCTTACTGGTGCCACATACCCTCCTTTACGGATGCTGTAGAAGTGGTTAGACACCTTGAGGACGCAGGTGTGACATCTCATATCAGACACTCGACTAAACGACCCGACCATGACATGATAGTAACCCAAGCTCATACCGCCCTAGAAATTATGGTGTATGATAATGTTGCTACAGGTGGTCAGTATTATAAGTACTTTAGTCATACCGAGAGGACAGCCAAGGATTTAAACCCCGCGCTTGAACTCCCATATAATAAATTTGTAGAATACCTACAATACGAAGCAACTAAATAAAACACACAAAGGAATAAGCAATATGTCAAACATTACAAACACACGCAAAGAAGAGTTTAAAGGGTCTATGCAGGTTAAAGCATCGTGCAAGACTCCAGAGGGTTTCGCATCATTCCCACACCTTAACCGTCCAGATGAGTACATGGGTAAGAAGCAGTACAAGGTTGACCTTCGTATTGACCCGAGTAACCCAGAGTCAGCCGCATTCATTGAAGAGGTGAAGGTATGGGAAGCTAAGCATAAGGTCGTACAGGCTCAAAACATCAAGGCGTCCATTAAGGATATCCCAGAGGATTCAGCTAACCCTAAGCATAAGAAGGCCATTGATAAGGCTAACGTTATGCTTGCAACGCTTGAGAACGATGACTACAAGTCATTGTTGATCGAAGAGTATGACAACGACAGTGGACAACCTACTGGTATGTTCAAGTTACGTGCCAAGTGTAATGCAGGTGGTGTAGCCCGTGATGGGAAAGAGTACAAAATCCAACCAAAGATCTATACAGCCTCTGGTCGTGTAGCTCTGGAAGATGCACCTATTATCACCGCGGGTTCAACACTCCGTCTAAACCTCGACATCAGTACTTACGAGATGCCCTCCAGCGGTTACGTGGGTATTTCTGTTCGACTCAAGGATGTACTCATCGTTAAGATCGGGGGTGGTGCAGACTCTGGTGGTTCAAACCCCTTCGGAGGTGACGACGCATATAAGCCAGATACATTCAGTGCACCCGAGGCTACATCTGGTGACGAAGATGATTCTGAAGAGGGATACTAAGAGTTAAAACAAGTGGTCTACCTAGTGTAGGCCACATACAAACATAATAAGGATTAGCTTATGAATTGGTTCAAACGAAAAGTAAAACCACAAGTAGGTGACATTTGGTGTAAGGATTACGAAGACCCCTTCTCTGAAAGGACTGCCATAGAGATATTAGATGTACGTGAAGGGTACGCACTGTGTAAATATCTAATGGTTGACGGTTTGGATATGACTAGTCAGTCCCCCCGCTCTAAGGCGGTGTCAACCATCAGGGCACTATACAAACGGGAGGTTAGCCATGCCACGTAGACAATCATTTCATAGACAGCCGAGACGAAGTGATAACCAAGGGTTTGGCTCTGGGTTAGAGAAGACCAACAACAACATCCTAGTCAAGGCAGGCGCTAAGTTTGACTATGAGAATGAAGCCTGTGTATTCAACTATAAGAAGAAGGTATACCAAGGTAAGTGTGACACCTGCGAAGGTCATGAAGTCTACTCGCACCATATCTATACAGCTGACTTTAAGGTTGTAACCAAGAGTGGTAAAGAGATCTGGATTGAGATTAAAGGCGGTGGAGTTTCATGGACTGGTGAGACACGTAGTAAACACGTTGCCATCAAGAAGCAATACCCAGACCGTGAGGTTCGCTTTGTGTTCAGTAACATGAATGCCTCGATTGGTAAGAATGCCAAGACAACTAATAAGCAATGGTGTAAGACCAAAGGTTTCATCTGTGCAAACCAGAAGATCCCCCTAGCGTGGCTTAACGAATAGATAAACTAATAATTAAACAAGGAGTCACCCAATGTTAGACCCGAAAGATATACAAATAATGGCTAACATTGCGTTAGTCCTAGCGTCACTCGTAGTAATCATATTCTATCTACTACCTGCACTATTTGACCAAGATATCTCAGCTGATGATTTTATCAGAAGTAGTACACTTGGTGAACTAGAGATAGGACAAGTAGCCTACTTTGAAGGGAACCCTACAGCATTATTTCGTAAGAGATCTTGTGAGACTTATGTATACCTAGAGGACTTAGCGCGTATCCATGCGATACAGCCTTGGGCTAAATGTACACAAGTAACTATAGAGGAGGTTATGTCCAATGTCTAAAGCACTATACAGAGTCACGTTAAAACCTACGGATGCATGGAGTAAATGCACACATACTAAGTTGAAACCTATGTACGTAGTCGAGGACTCGAAGAAGGGAGCACGAAGTTACGCAGAGAGGCACCTTAAGGCAGGTCTCTCTATTAAATCCGTATCCTTCTTGGGTGAACAGTTAGGTATGAGTATGTACAGTGGAGGTAAGGATGCCTAAAACTAATTGTGAAGCCTGTGATTCATCTGATGCACGTGAGGTGTATGACGATGGTGGGTCACATTGTTTCAGCTGTGGAGACCATGAGTTTCCAACAGATGGTGAGAAGCGGGAGGTTAAACCCGTAGTAACCAAGAGTAAACCAAACCAACCTATGTTAGAAGGTGGAGTACACACAGCTTTGAGAGGAATAACAGCCTCAACCTGTAAGAAGTATGATTACAGAGTCCATTCACAATACCAAGGGCAGTCAGGCGTTCATAGTGCACCATATACTAACCGTGAAGGCGCAGTAGTAGCTCAACATCTACGTATGCCGAACAAGGCGATGCCCTTTGTTGGTAACGCTGGGGCTGACCAAGAGCTTCAACTCTTCGGTCAACATTTATTCCCTAAGGGTGGTAAGCGCCTTGTTATATGTGAAGGTGAGATCGACACGTTATCGGCTTATACAGCGTTAGGCGAGTCGTGGCCTTGTGTTGGACTAGCTGGTTCAAACCGAGTAGAGAAGATCTTCAAAAGTAATATGGAGTTCATCAGCTCGTTTGATACAGTCGTCCTTGCGTTTGACAATGATGATGCAGGACACAAAGCCACTAAGGTTGCATTGGATATACTATCATTCGGAACATGTGTAGTAAAAGATTTCGCAGCAGGTTGTAACGACCTCAATGATATACTTGTAGGTAAAGGTGCTAAGGCTCTTAGGGACATGCTGTTCTACAAGGCTGAGGAGCATCTACCAGATGGTATCAAGTCTATAGCTGATGTTGAATTTAAAGAGGAGACATTTGATGTAACCTTATTCCCTTGGAAGTCCTTCAATGAGAAGCTATTCGCTATGCGCTCTGGTGAAATCACTGTGCATACCTCGGGCTCTGGTATGGGTAAGTCTACCATCATGAGACAGATTGTTTCAGACCTAATGAAACAAGGAGAGAACTGTGGGTTAATCATGCTTGAAGAAAGCACTGAGGAGACCAAGGCTGACCTCATGTCTCTACACTTGAATAAACCAGTACGTATCATCATGGCTCAACGAGCGATCAACGCTAAGTTAGAAGCCAAAGGTTTACCCCCATTATACCTAGATGTAGCAGAGCTGACAGATAGTGAGATAAGTAGTGCTAACCAAGCTGTCAATGACAGTAACTTGATGATCCTAGATCACTCAGACGGTTATACTGTGGACTCCATTGTTAATCAGATTCGATACCTCTCAGTTGCTAAGGGTGTTAAACACATTGTCCTTGACCACATAACCATACTTGTATCTTCGAGTAAGGAGATTGAGAACGAGGTTAAAGCTGTTGATGTAATCATGAAGGAACTTCGTATGTTAGCTGAGGAGAAGAATATTAGTATCCACATCATCTCACATATACGTAAGAAACCTACTGGTTCAAAGTCGGTTAACAATGGTGGTGACATTCAGATGGAAGACCTCAGAGGTTCTGGTGGTTTGTATCAGATTGCTAACAACGTGTTAGCCTATGGTCGAGACCAGCATGACGAGGAGCGTAAGAACATTACAGTAGTACGCAGTCTTAAGGCTAGGCTTGGTGGTTACACTGGTATAGTCTGCGAGTTGGAGTTTGATCCAACTACTGGTGTACTTAATGAAGTAGAAGGTATTACACAATCAACTAGCCCCTTCAGCGGGGATACAAACAACAAGGAAGAATACTAATGGCTATTAAGGAAGGTCAGACCTGTATTGACAATAATACAGGTACAAGGCGTAAGCAGTGGCGTAAGAAACCATGTAAGCGCTGTGGTGAATGTATATATAGTAAGGGTAAACCTAGTTATATTAGTGGGCGTTCGTTGATATGTGATGGATGCTTATGATTCCCTTAGGTAGACCAATAACGCTATTTGGTAAATGGGTCGGACTTGCATTGAAACAGTCTGGCTCTTCTTACTATCTCTGTTCGTTTCACGATGGGTTGACCAATCGTAAAGAACTGGTTCACACAGACCACATAGAGGTAGGAGGTAATATATACAAGGTTCATGACACCAGTAACGAGGTGGTTGAGCAAGAAGACGCAGGTTGCGAAGGCGGTGCGTGCAAGATATAACTAAAACACACAAGGATAAACACATGGTACGCTTAGTTTTTGATATAGAGAGTAATCATTATGATTTTGACATAATGCACACACTCCACTGCCTAGCGATAGGTGATGTGGATACAGAGGTTGTAAAACTTTATGTAACACCAGAAGAGATCGAGGTGGGGATCAAGAGGTTGGAGCAGGCAGATGTACTCATTGCACACAATGGTATTAAGTTTGACATCCCAGCCCTACAGATTTTCTACCCAGAGTTTAAACCAAAAGGAGAAGTACACGACACACTGATCCTATCAAGGCTTAGTATGTTTGAAGGTGTATATGGTTATGGTCACTCATTGGAGAACTGGGGTAAATACCTCAAGTTATACAAAGGTGATTACGCCAAGGAATTCAAGTCTAAATACTGTGAGACTCATGGTATTAAGGAAGCGAAGTACCCTAAGGGTGAGGAGTGGTTAGTATACTGTCAAGCTATGGGTGACTACTGCGTCCAAGACGTTGTGTTAAACATACAGGTATACCAGAAGTTACTTACTATGAATCGATTCACTTGGGACGTATATGACCTAGAGGCTTACACTATGCGACTCATGGAGCAACAGAAAGGTTTTGGTGTAGGGTTCAACATGGAGAAGGCGAAGGTTCTAGAGCGTACGCTTGATGACCATTTAGCTAGACTCGATGATACCATACGTGCCAACCCTCTCTTCAAAGGTTTCTACAAGATCACACCAGAGTATATGCCTAAGGTCAACAGACCCGACCTAGGGTACGCCAAGGGTTCACCATGCTGTAAGCTTAAGTATGAGGACTTCAAGGCGGGGTCAGACCTCCACATCAGAAGAGTCTTGAAAGAGAGATTCAACTGGGAGCCTACTGAGTTTACAAAGAGGGGTTTACCCAGTGTTACAACCGAGGTGTTAGATGCCTTGGCTGTACATAGACCAGAGCTAGGTGTTCTAGCCGAGCGTTTCATGGTGAGTAAAAGACTCAGTGCTTTACGAGATGGTGCGGGCTCTTGGTTCAACACCCAGAAGGAAGGGCGTATACATGGCAGTGTCAACTCACTAGGTACAGTAACATTCAGAGCTACACATAATAGCCCTAACTTAGGACAGGTTCCCTCAGTACATTCAGCTACCAAGAAGCATGAACACCTAGGATATAAGAAGGGGGATATACTTCTAGGTAAAGAGGGTGTATATGGGGCCGAATGTCGCGAACTCTTCTCTCATGGGGAAGGTGCGGGCTGGAAGTTCATGGGTTGTGATATGAGTGGTATCGAGTTTAGACTACTAGCCCACTTCTGCGCAGGTTTTGATGGTGGTGAGTTAGCAGACCTAGTTATCAATGGTGATATACATGTACATAATCAGAAGATGGCTGGTTTGGATACACGAAACCAAGCCAAGACGTTCATCTATGCGCTGATCTATGGTGCAGGTGATGCTAACCTAGGTACACAGCTAGGAGGCGGTAGGTACAAAGGTGCTAAAGCTCGTAAGACCTTTATGACCAATATGCCTGCACTAGCTACACTACTTCAGCGTGTGACAACCTATCGTAAAAACAAGGCTGGTAACAGACCTAAGGCTTACGATAAGTGCATCAAGGCTATTGATGGGAGACATATCTTCGTAGGATCAGATCACGTGGTTCTAAACTACCTACTTCAATCAGCTGGTGCTATCCTGTCAAAGGCTTGGATGCGAGAGTTTCACAGACTCTGTGAAGACCACGGGTTAGTACATGGTGTTCACTACAAACAGCTACTTTGGGTTCATGATGAAGTACAATGTGCTGTAATGACAGCCTCCGCTGAGACATTGGGTCAACTCTGTGTTCAAGCAATTGAGAACGTAGGTGAGCAGTATAAACTGAAGTGTGCAATCACTGGTGAATACAAGGTTGGTGATTCGTGGAAGGACACACACTAAACAAACACAAGGATAAACACATGGATAATACATTAGAAGTGAAGATACAGAAGGTTTTAACTCTAAAGCTCATAGAAGGTCTCCTCGGAGGGTTAGATGACCTTGGTTTTAAACGCGGTACTAAACGCTACCGTTTAATCGAAGAGATGACTGATACAGCCAAGGCGTTACACCGAGAGTTAGACCGCTGTGTTACTAAGCAGGAAGTACGTGAGATCAAAGGGGAGTTAGCCACTGAGTTAATGACCAAGGGTAGACTCCCTAATAGCGTGAAGTTCATCCTAATTGAAGCCCTTGAGTCTGATGGGGGTTACAAGTGAGGTACATAGGAGATATGTTAGGTTTGGATACTTACTTTACACATAATGGTACACTAGAGTTCACATGGTTCGATGGAGGGTTCTGCTCGTCTGAGGCATATACAATCAACCAAGTGAAAAACCTAATGTCACACCTACAAAGAGCTCTTGATGAGCATGGAGATAAACAATGAGTAAATCAAAAGTAATCGAGCGTCAAGCAATTGGTGACATCCAGTTAGGCGACGTGTATGATGACCAAGGGTTACACTACAAGGTCATTGCTATCAAACATGAGGATGAGACTTACCCTATTGTATGTCTGGTCAACACTGGTGACATCATGTGTTACAACGAGCAAGTCCTCGGTGAGTGTAAGCTCCTCGAGCGATCTTGGTTTAAAGACCTATGAAAGCTCTAATTGATGCAGATGCCCTGTGTTTCCGCATGGCTGTTGTCGTTGAGGAAGTCAACCCCTTTACAGGTGAGGTTGAATCAGCTGACTTAGGCGAGGCGTTTAACTTGTGTAAGATGAGGTTAGCGGAGGTTGAACAAGTGTTATTCGATGAGTTCCAAGAGGACGTTGACATCGAGTTACACTTCTCCGACAAGACTAACTACAGGTACAGAGTTGAACCCTCATACAAATCAAATCGTAAGGGCTCTAGTAAGCCTGTGATATACAAGGAGCTTGTAGATAAATGCAAGAGGTTATATGACTGGGTTGAGTATACAGATATTGAAGCTGATGATTCTATGGGTGCTTGTCAAGATAAGTTCGCTGGTGTTACATGTATTGTATCTCCCGACAAGGATCTTAGGCAGATAGCTGGCTACCACTTGAACCTCAATAAGCTAGTCGAGGGTGTAGAGGAAGTTACAGCTGAGCAAGGACATAAGTTCTTCATGACCCAATGTATAGCGGGTGATACCTGTGACGGATATCATGGTGCTACTGGTTTTGGTATGAAGAAGGCTAAGGACTGGTTAGAGACCTATGGTTACACATGGGACTCAATAGTAAAAGCTTATGAGTCTTGTAAATCACCCAAGACTAAAAGAACAAAGATGCCTAATGGTAAATATAAAACAAAACGTTTAGTGGTTAGGAACCTAGGATTAGGTGAAGCCGAGGCGTTAAAAACCGCCCGCATGGCTTTCATCTTAAATGACTGGAAGTATTATGATAAGGCTACAAACGAGGTCAGATTATGGGAACCCAGCGATGTCTAGAATGCTGCGAATTTAAGGAGATAGGTTCTTTCTATCATAATAAGCAACTAAACAAACCTTATAGTAAATGTAAGGCCTGTGTATGTGCACGTAATAAGAAATGGAGAGATGAGCCAAAGAACAGGATTAGAAAGAATGAGGGCAATAAACGTAACCATCTACTTCGGACTTTCGGGCTTAAGTGGAGTGATTATACAGATATGCATGAGGATCAGCAAGGTCTGTGTATGATTTGTAATAAACCCCAGTCTGGTCGTAAGCTAGCTGTAGATCATAACCATAGTACAGGAGAGGTAAGAGGTCTGCTCTGTGATGGTTGTAATAGAGGTCTAGGTTACTTCAAGGATAATCCCGCGCTACTAGAAGGTGCTATAACATATTTAAGAAACAAAGGAGATTACTGTGAAGAATAATTTAGACCTTAAGTTCATTGGGTTGAACGGTATGGCTGAGTCTGGTAAGGACACGGTGTGTGAACACCTAGTTCAAACCTTCGATAACACAGTCCGTTATGCCTTAGGTGATGTATTGCGTCAAGAGTTGTGTTTAGTGTTTGACCTTGAGTTCGACAAGATGTTAGAACGCACTAAGGACACTGAGTTATCCACTATCACATGGGGTGACCTCATGTCAGTCACTGGTATTGAACAGCGTGGTTTCTCACGTGAATACCTTACATACCGTCAACTCATGCAGTACTATGCGACTGAGTACCGTAGAGACACTGATCCCGACTACTGGTTAAACCAGTTTAAATATAATGTTGAGGTCATGTACCCAGACAAGTGTGTGATCATCCCAGACGTACGTTTTAAAAATGAGTGTGACTTTGTGTTAAACCGAGGGTTACAGCTACGTTTAAACTCTGATACACCAGAGGGTGAGCATGATAGCGAGAAGCTCTTACCACGGTATCACTTCGATATTGATGCTAAGGGTTTGAGTGATGTTGAAACCACTTGTAACAAAGCTGTAGAAGCTTGTTACTACCAGCAGTTCGTACTCAATAAAAAGAAAGGAGTAACATTATGCCAAGGTTAGGCGATATATATGCAGATGCAGATGGAATTCAGTTTACGGTGACAGATAGTTGGGGTAAGGGTTGGGAGCTAACAGAGATACCAACACGAGAGTTAGAAGTATTCTGTGCATCCACAAGTCAATTACGTGATGATTACGTACTAATAGAAAGTGGGGATTAATTATGCCAGAAGTAAAAGGTAGCCTACAGGGGCTTATGGCTGAACTGTGGGTTTATAAGAAGAATCTGAATGCCAACACAAAGTTACTAGATAATGCATCTTATGACCAAGTGCAGGGCATGAAGGCACTCGTCAAGAAGTGTGAACTATACTGTTTATATAATGGTATCTATGCAGACGTTGATGAGTTAGAGGAAGAAGAGTTTAAGGCCACTCGGGTCTTAGCTCCAGAATAAACAAATAAGGAGAATACATATGTGTAGTTCAGCCCCTAAACCACCACCGCCCCAACCACCAGCTCAACCGCCTGTCATCGTAGAGAAGGCACCCGAGGTGAAGACAGGCAGTGGTGACGCAACAAACAAAAAGAAGAAAGTAGCAGGTCGTGATCTACGTGTCCCCCTCGGTGGAGGTAGTAAACAGACTAGCGGTGTAGGAGTATAATATATGGATGATGACAACAGAATCCTAGAACGTGGTGGAACCATTGCGACTAGGTATGGTAATCAAGATGGTACTAGGCAGATAAGTCTAGACAGGGGTCGTGCAGTGTCCGCACTCACTGTTCCCCAACTGTTACCACCTCAAGGACACAATGAATATACTGAGCTCCCGACCCCGTTCAATGATACAGGTGCTTATGCTGTGAATAACCTAGTGAACAAGTTGTTCCTAACCTTATTCCCTGTATCGACACCGTTCTTCACGTTCAAGATTAGTGAAGCTATCATAGACGAGTTAGTTGACTCTGGTAACTACCAAGCTAAGCAGGACATTGAAAAGAAGTTAAGAGCACAGGAGGAGATTGTACAGTCAGATATGGAAACCAGTGGTATGAGACCTGCGTTACACAATGTGTTGCGACATCTCGTAGTAGTAGGTGACGTACTACTACACTTGCCTAAAGAAGGTGCACCCCGTGTTTACCGAGCTGATACATATGTATGTAAGCGTTCGCACAGTGGTGTCCCATTGAGTACAATCCTAAAGCAGCAACTACATCTGCAGGAGTTGCTCCCCGAGTGGTTAGTAGCCCTTGATGATTCAGACTCTGAGGATGAGGAGATTGACTCTGGTAAGGAAGAGAAGTGCTTCGATGTATTTACTGAGATCTGGTTATCTGGTGATCACTACCTCGAGCAGTCATACCTTAAGGGTAAACCGCTAGAAGGGACGTTTGCACGATACAAGAAGGACGAGACAGCTTGGTTGCCACTGCGTTGGTCGGCTGAGTCTGGTGAGGACTTTGGTCGATCGTACGGATATGAATATCTAGGTGCTTTAAAGGCTCTTGAAGGGTATCACAAGTCTATTCGTGAACACTCGGCTATCGCTAGTAGAACCATTGGTTTACTCTCCCGTACATCACGTTTAAACATCAAGGATTTGATCGAAGGTAAGAACGGTTCGATCTTCTATGGTGAAGAAGGCGAACTCACGTTCCCAGAGGTTGGCAAGTACAATGACATGAGAGTGGTTGAGTCCATGATACAGTCATATAGCTCGTCAATCAACAAGGCGTTTCTAGTGGTTCAAACAAGGGATGCAGAGCGTGTAACAGCTGAGGAAATTAGGTTGACAGCTCAAGAGCTAGAGACAGCCTTAGGTGGAGCATACAGCTTGCTAGCTAAGACACTACAGGAACCCTTGCTTAGAAGACAGATTGCTAGACTCACTGATACAGGAAGTCTAAAGGAGTTTGATAACGATAAGGTCAAACCTAAGGTTATCGTAGGTCTCGAAGGGTTAGGCAAAGGGTCAGACATTGAGAAGCTTAGACGTATAGGCCAGTTAGCTGGTGAATTAGGTCAAGTAGCTCAGTTCATACCTAAGCTCAACGTAGATGGTACAATTCAATCATTATTCAACTGGGAAGGTCTAGACCCTTCTGGTATACTGTATACTGATACTGAAGTACAGGAGAATGCGCAAGGTGCTAAGCAAGCAGAACAAGAGCAGTTCCAACAGGAGCAGCAAGCTCAGATGGCTCAGACCATGGTTCCACAGGCTATGCAGGGTATGATGAATACCGATAGCTTCAAGCAAGACCCACAAGGGTCAATTGAAAATATGCAACAACAGATTGCACCACAACAACCACAAGGATAGTATATGTCAGAAGAAAACAACACACCAGTAGAAGAAGTAAGCTCAATGAAGGACGTTACGATCTCACAGGATCAGAATAGTATGTCACTAACTGCTAACATGGCTGACCCCGAGGTTGACCCAATGGATAACCAGCCGATCGAGATGCCAGAGCAGTTCGCTAACACAGATAACCCACAGCAGGCCTTACTTAAGTCGTACAATGAGTTACGAGCTAAGATGAGTAAAGGTGAGGCACCCGAGGCTGAACCTACTGCTGAGACACCTGCAACTGATGCTGAACCCGAGGCTACACCAGATGCTGAACCCGAGGTTAAAACTGAGGGAGCTGAGGCTAACTGGACAGCTAAATACCATGAGCAAGGTGGTTCGCTAACTGATGACCAGTTGATGGAAGCATCCAAGCAGACAGGCGAAACAGTGGAGTCCATTAAGGAGTACATTGAGTTCAAGAAAGGTAAGACAGACGCAGATATTGCGAACTCCGATCAACAGGTGCTTGACGCCATTGGTGGAGTAGAAGAATACACTAAGATCAGCAAGTGGGCTAACGAGTCGTTACCCGAGGCTGACCTTAGTGCAGTGGAATCCATGTTGTCCAACCCAGAGTTGGCCAAACAAGGTGCTAACGTACTGAAGGCATTATATAACAACCAAGCGTCTATTGAACCTAAGAGTTTAGTAGAAGGCGGAAACGGTGGAGAAGCACCAGATGTTTACATGAGTAATGCTGAAGAGGTTGAGGATATACAAAACCCCCTGTATAAAACCAGTCCTAAATTCAGACGTACAGTTGCCGAGAAGATGCAACGTTCAATGGCTTTCCACAGACGTAAGAAATAGAGTAAGTTAGGCAAGCTGTAACTCCTTGATACATAGTATGATCCGAATAGGGCGCACTATAGACCCTCCAGTACTATACTACTCATGATAGGTATACTACTATAGGTCAAACAAGTAGTTAAACAATTAGTTACAGCTATAAGCCCTAAACCACTTTATACCGAGGTATGATATGTAGTAAGGATAACTTAATTAGGTGTTAAACAATTGGTTGAAACAACTGGTTATTTACCTTATATATATTATTACTATTATTAAATCTAAAAAAGAGAAAACATTATGTCAGACTATACGTACAATCCTGTTGGTCAAATTAACGGTGCAGGCGACGATCGTGCACTATTCCTTAAACAGTATGCTGGTGAAATCCTCTCGGTTATGCCAGAGACACAAGATTCCCTAGGAATGACCTATAAGAAAGTCCTCAAAGGGGCTAAGTCCTATCAGTTCCCTTACCTTGGTAAACTCAAGGCTCAATACCATATTGCAGGTGCACAGCTTACTGGTCAGCCTACTGGTCAGAACGAGAAGGTTATTGCGTTGGATTCACTCCTCGTTGTAGACCGTTTCGTTGCTAAGGTTGATGAACTCATGAAACACTATGATGAACGTTCAGAGTACGCTAGCCAGATGGCTCAGTCACTCGCTACACTCAAGGATAACCATGTGTTCATGGAAGCTGTCCTAGGTGCACGTGCAGCTGAACAAGTTACAGGTACTGGTGCTGATGGTCTTGTTATTGCCAACGACAAGTTGAAACTTGATACAGGTGTTCCTGCCAATGCTCAGACTAACGTCGAACTAGCTGCTGCACTCAAAGCTGCCCTCATGCAAGCTGCTAAGAACTTCAAGAAGAAAGATGTTGCAGGTAACCTCCGTAAGGTTTGTTTCATTCGTTGGGACGAGTACTTCACGGCTCTTGATGCTGTTGATACCAATGGTTTCAGTTTCTTTAATAAGGACTTCCACTCTGGTAACGCTGAGACGGGCATGATGCCTAACATCGGTGGTATCGAGATTAAAGGTACTAACAACCTCATTACTACTGATTACAGCTCTATTGCTAATGATCAAGTAGCTGACACTGGTGTGTACTACTACCACCAAGGTGACTTCTCTAAGACAATCGGTGTTATCATGTGTGATAAGGCTGTTGCAGAAGTTCAAGCGCAGGATATTACTGTTGAGCTAGGTCACTATGACGTATCTCGTAAAGGACAACTCATCACCGCTGACCTCTTCTCGGGTACAGGATGGTTGAGACCAGAATGCTTAGTAGAATTGTCACTCGACACTACTCTTACTGACGCATAGAATTAAACAATTAGGGGGGGAACACTTGGCTTGACGGCTGGTGTTCCCCCCTTTTTAACGCAAATTACAAATAACGAGGTACTTAAATGTATATTAAAGACCCCGAGTCTAACCGTATGTACGCACTAGATTCAGCCAATGGTAGACGCCTAGCAGGCAAGTCAGAACCAGAGGTTAAACCCTCAGCAGACCCAATGCTAGAAGCCTTCAATAACAACCCTTATGATTTAAACAAGGATGGACTCTTAGTTTTAGCCCATGGTTTAGACTTAAAGTTATCCACACGTATGAAAGAGAAGACTATGATCACTAAGATTTATGCCCACATTGAACAGGGTGGTAACTAGTGGCTGGTGGAGGGTTTAAAGTCCTAATACAAAAAATAGATGGTGTTGAGGTGGAATACTTCATACCAATTAATAATGCCAGTGGTGACAATGGGTTACTAGATGATGACGCCAATGTTGCTAAGCTAGAGCATTACGTAGGTGGTACACTTACTAATTACTGGTGGTCACACGCTAGTGGAACAGGTGGTGATGCTGGTATACCTCCAGAGATCTTCACAGCTAACATAGCTGAGTTCGATGGTACAAACAAAGGGTTAAACTTACCCGATGGTTTTGTGGATCACGCCTCAGACTTCACAGTAGGCCTTAGATTTACTGCGAATGTAACCGGGGGCATTAAGGCGCTGTTTAGAGTGCATGAGTCCACAGATAATAGGGTAGTCACACCAACCGTAACAGTAAGCGATTTAGGGCTATTAGTTATAAAAATAACAACACCTGTGGATATTATTGAATATGAGTACGAAAGCCTTATTAGGTACGATGACGCTCTGCCTCACACCGTTGTAGTAGCTCATCAGTTGTCTACTAAGACATTGACGTACTATGTTGATGGTGTAGAAGTGTTCACAGATACTTACGTGCAAGCTCTAAGAGCAAGCACATGGACTACTATAGGTAAGACTCGAGCAAACTACACGGGGCATACTGGGGATTCGTACCACTCGGGGACAATTTGTGACTTCCAGTACTATGATGCATACCTTAGTGATACGCAGGTACAAGCTATGTACCCTACACTAGATCCCATAACATGTTCGGATCTATTGGATGTCGGGGTAACTCCTAGGAACCACTACCCCGCGTACAACTATATAGGTTTTGTGAACCAAGAACTAGTTGATATACAAGGTAATGCAGTTGACCTAGTAGAGAGTCAAGCTATAGCTGTACCCTTCACAGGAACCTCGGATTTAGAGTGCGGTGTGTATGTACCTAGTGCTGACCTCTGGTTTAAGACCTCGGGCTCAGTACTCAATAGAACACCTAATGTGCAATTTTCACTAGCTAATTGGCTTGTAAGTACAGGTGATCTTTATGAAGGGGTTAGTTCACCGAGTATCACAATACCCGATACAGCAGAATATTTAATAGAAGTCACCGACTTTGACCCCTTACTTTGTACGGGCGCGTTTCAGATGCAGAATGACTCAATAGTAGAAATGAGTGATTTGAGTGCTTTCTCTGAGATTACGAGCTTGCGACTAGACGAAAACTTTGCCTTACAGGAGGCTGGTAGTTTCTCTACTATGACCAAGATCAGTTCAGCATTTTACATAAATGATTGTGACTGGCAAGGCTTACGAGATGTTCCCGTTGCTCCATCTATGACAAACCTTAGGTTTCAAAATAACAGTGGACTAACTTCAATCACAACGATATTAGGCTGTTTAGCTCTAGTGGAGATTCGTGGCGAAGGTTGCGCCCTAGACTCAACCACAGTCGGAAACCTCATAACAGACACCGACACCAACGGCGCATCCAACGGTACAATGAACATCAGCGGTGGCACAAACGCACTTGTTCCACTCTCAGCACAAGCAGCATTAACAAGTCTTCTTGGAAAGGGATGGACTGTGACACATAACGGCTTAGAGGTATAAAAATGATTGAAGTAATTGAAGCAGTAGATGAAATCTATTCAGTATCAAATGATGGTACAAAGTGGGTGATTAGTATCAATGGGGTAGACGCGCTTGGGGTCACTAAGTTTGAGGGAAGGATTGACACCGAGGCTAAATTAGCTTACATGCAATCAATGCACCCGACTTATGCAAGTACTGATATGTTAGAATTAATCCAGTATTGCATGAGCGAGTCTTTTATTGTGACTGAATTGATTTTTTCAGATGTGATTAGTTATGTAATACAGGATAATCACCCCGTGGCAGATGGGGTAACTGAAGGTTTCGCCGATTACCTCACTAGTGCGGGGGTAAGGGCCAATGAAGATAAGATATTGGAGTTGGAGGCGTATTGCACAACTAATGGTTATCAATTCGATGTGAGGTTATTGGATTTAACGCAGTGATGTAAATTAAATATAAAAAGCCCTGCTTAATGGTGGGGTTTTTTGTGTAAGAATAATATAACAAAATTATATAATGCGATTTGATAAAGGTTTAAGCGTGTGTATAAGGCGGTTATTAAGTTAATAAATAAAAAGAGGTTTTAAAATGAATAAAAATCATGAAGTAGGTACAAAGATCTCCTACAGAAGAACCAATACAGAAGCAGAGTTAGAACAATGGGTTTTGGACAATGATGTCACATTGCCTGTAGATGAGGTCTAGCTTCACTGTAGCACTCTTATTAAACCTCGTAACCTCTTGTTCTACCCCAAGTAAGCAAAAGGTTATTGAGGCTCTTGATAGGGTCACTGCAGAGCTCACAGTAATCAAAGAGGTTGCATATGAGATTGAAGTAGAATACCCCGAGACAAAACCTAAGGTCAAACTTATTAAAGACAGTGTGTCAAACATTGAGTCAGAACTTCCCGTAATAAAAAAGGAAGTCGGTAAGTTTGATAAAAAAGTGAAAGAGCCTACTAAGTTTGAGGCTTACTTACCTTGGGTTCTCATGGCTGGCGGTATAGCTATGCTTTGGTTTGCAATTAGTACACCAGACAGGACAGATGACTTCATAGGTGTCATAATGTGTGCATCTAGTTTTGTTGTTGCTAAGTGGTATACAGAGATTGCAATAGGTGCAGGTATTGTACTATTACTATATTTAATTATAATTGGAGCTAAGTACTTTGCTCTAAGGAAAACACCGTGAATGAGAATATATTAAGAACTATACTAGGTCTCCTATCCGTGAGTATGGTGGCACTAGCAACTTGGGTGAATGGGACAACCAGTAAGCTGGCTGTGTTATCGGATAATGTACACACCTTACGATCTAGTCATGTTAATGGCCCCGCTCTAATGGAGCAGTTGAAGGGCTTACATAGTAGTATGAATGAGTTACGTATACCCGAGGGTAGATCCCGTATTGCTATACTTGAGAAGGAGAGTGCGCAGTTCCAACACCTAATTGTTAAACTAGATGACTCACTGCGTAAACTGGTGATTGAGATCACAGTACTACAGAATATTAAAAAAGGAGGCTGATAATGCCTATAAACACAACCAGTAGTATCACTGAGTTGTCAGCGGTTGGGGTTATATCTAGTTATCTAGGTATACCCGCACCTGTGGATATCAACGACTTGTTGATTGACCCAGACTGGATCAGATCACTGGCAATATTGAAATCAGTAACCAAGGAAGCCTTACATAAAGGGTTAGAAGAGAATACAGATGAGGATTATACATTACTCAAGGAACCAGATGGTACAGTGTTGATACCTGCTGGAACACTCCGTTGGATCGTGAAGCACGACACCCATGAGCAGTATGTCCAACGTGATGGTATGGTGTACGATAAGAAAGCCCATACGTTCACTATTGATAAAGACCTAGTGGTTGACATCGTGTGGAACATGACGTTCGACTCCCTGCCCGAGATGATCAAGAACTACATCACCATCAAAGCAGCCTATCGTGTGGTATCCCGTCTCAAGGGGTCAGACTCAGTGTTGAACTCTATCCAACAAGATTTGGACGATGCTAACTACGAGTACCTAAGGTATCAAGGACGTAACAACAAGATGTCACTCCTCGATAACCCAGACGTAAACTACATAGCCAGTAGGCACATGCAGTATAACCATCACTTGAGGTAGGCCATGAATAATTTTATAAAGTGGTCTTCAGTGCCTTACGTGATACGTATTCTAATAGCACTAGAAGCAGGTTACTTAGTTTACAATGCAGGGAGGTTCCTCTAATGAGTAAATTTATTCGTAATGACAACTCCCTGTACAATGGGATTAGTCAACAAGCGGTTGAACTCAGATTGCCAAACCAAGTGTCTGACGCGGTGAATGCCAAGATGTCCGTATCCTACGGTTTAGAGAAGCGTCCACCAGCAGAGGTAATCACTCGTAAGGTAGGTTCAACTCTCAACATGGATACACTGGTTCACACCATTAACAGGGATAGCCAAGAGCAGTATGTCATGGCTTGGTCTAACACAGGTAATAGCACAGTGTTCGATCTCTCTGGTAATGAGTTACCTATCATCTATGATGTACCAGCTGTTCAAACGTACATTGAGACTGTGGATTCAACCACTGGTCTATACAAACCTAGCTTGGACTTGAAGTTAACCACTGTACTAGATAACACGTTGTTAGTTAATACCAATGTCGTAGCCAATATGAATCCAGCGAGTAACACTCCTGCATTAACCAATGATGTATATCTATGGGTTGAGAACGGTATAGAGCAGGTTGAGCGCAAGTTAATCATTGATGGTACATTAGAGATGACAGCACCCAAGGGTAGCTTGAATGACACTGAGGTCATCATTGATGAGTTTATACTAGCCTTCGTAGGTGAGACGACTTATGTGGTATCTAAGATATCTAAGTCAGTCATGCTTATACGTAGAGCTGATGGGGCGTTACCTAAGGTTGTAGCCACAGATACATATAGTGATTCAACCATGAGTGTAACCTCCAGCCAAGGCGCTAAGTTTGAGAACCTTCCACCTAGAGCTTTAGATGGTGCAGTAGTACGTATACAATCAGACACACCTAGTGAAGCTGAGCATTACCTTAAGTATGACGAGGAGAAAGACGCTTGGTTTGAGACAACTGGCCCGAATGAGCCCGAGGCCCTTGAGCCAAACACTATGCCTAAGACAGTAGTCAGACGAGTGGACGATCCAGCAGGTACAATCACAGGTACGCCTAATCAGATCTACTTCAGTGTCGAGAACATTGACTGGTCTATCAAGGAATCGGGTGCTATTGAAGAGGCTCCAAACCCCTCGTTTACAGGAAGTCCCATCTCTGAGGTATTCTTCTATAAGAACAGACTAGGGTTCCTCAGTGGTGAGAACGTGATACTATCTAGGATTGACGACTTGTTTAACTTCTTCCCTACCTCGATTAAAGAGGTGTTGGACGATGACCCTGTAGATATATCCGTGAGTTCAAACACAGCGTTGAACCTCATACACGTAGCTACATTCCCCGACTCCCTAGTTCTGTTTGGTACTAACAAGCAGTTTACACTCCATTCGGATGGTAAGCCTTTCACAGCGTTGAACATCACGGTAGACCCCACGACTGCATACAATGCAAACCTTGAGGCAAGCCCTGTGTCAGTAGGCTCATCCTTATTCTTCAATGCTCCAGTAGGTCGCTACTCATCAATGAGAGAGTACGCTATCACACCAGATACACTAGTAGCTGATGCTGTAGGTGTAACAGGTCATGTACCTAGATTCCTACCAGCCAACATAAAGCAGATACTTGCAGAGCCTAACCTCGAGTACCTATTCTTAATTGATAAGAACGAAGCTAGGGACACCTGTGATAATACACTGTGGGTATACAAGTTCTTTTGGCAAGGTAATCAGAAACTTCAATCCTCATGGGTTAAGTGGGAATTCTGGTGCAACCCGATCGGTGGTGGCTTGTTCGGTGGTAACCTAGTAGTTCTAGCCCAAGATGGTGAAGACACTGTGTTAACCACAATGAACCTAGAGGATCAACCCGTTGAGATACTACGTGAAGGTACAGAGATTCCATTCAAGGTAACTTTACCTTTGATTGACAATCAGACTCTCACAGCTCAAGAGGATATAACCTTTGGTCAAGACAACATCACAGCTGAAGTTACTGAGGAAGTCTACAATCAGTATGGGCAGGAATGTGTACAAGGTGTTCTAATAGATCGTTGGACAGGTGAGGAATACCTATATGATCGTAAGTTTATATCAGAGGGTAATCACTTCTTGGTATTCATAGGTATAAGCTCTGGAGTTATTACACCAGAAGCCACAGATGATAAAGTCCTAGGTACTTACACCATAGGCGTTAACCAAATAGACACAGGAGCTTAAAATGCCCTTAGTAGTAACAAATAATAACCAAGTGACACTAGGTGTTGCATTAGGTAGTTCAGACACTACGATGACAGTATCTAGTATCGTAGGTTTACCAGATGTTTCAGCACCTGCTGATTACACAATCATGACATTGACTAGTGCATCCACAGGAGCTATTGAGTATGTACGCTGTACTGACCTTGATACCCTAACAAGGGTTTACACTATCCAACGTGGACAGGAAGGGACAATCCCACAGACATGGATCGTAGGGGACTTAGTGAAGAACTACTTCACAGCTGGTATGTTCACAGAGCTAGCTAACAGTGCCTCTAGCGCAATGAAGACAGCCAGTCATACCATTGATGGGACTCTAGCAGTAGCTAACCCTGCTGGTGAGAATAGTGACCTTCTAATACTTGCTAAGTATGGTAATCAGTTAATTGAAGGAACAGACTATAATTTAGTAGATGGTGGGGACACTATCAACTTCATTGGTGGACAAGCGGTTGAGACAGAGGTAGTGACTTTTGTTTACACCGAGGGTGTAGCAGAGTCAACACCCACCTTCGCTATAGAGGAGTTAACCGCTACTGAAGTGGATGTGAATAAAGTACTACGTCCCACGGGTGCGGGAGGTGTGGAGTGGCTGGCTGATAATTCTGGCCTAACAGGCCGTGTAGTGGTTACCGAAGCTAGTCAGCTAGCTACAATAAATCCTACAGTGGAGTACTTCATAGATGGGGTAGTAGATATGGGTACACAGACTATTGAAGTACCAGCAGGAGGTATTAACATTAGAGGGTTCAACCTAGGTATATCTAAATTAATAAGCACGCAACCTAACTATACCTTATTCACCTCACCAGTGGGTGGTAGTGGGAACGTCCTCGATCAAGATATAACCTATGACGTATCTGGTACGAACTCCTCGGTCTACGCATTGACCGATGCTTCGGGCTTTAGTGCCTTTGAGCATAATAGGGTTAATTGGGAGAACTGCACATCACTCGGTTACATCGACGGTTATAGGCAAGGTCTAGAACTCGGCACAGGTAGGTTTGGGGGTACACCTCAGTTAGAGCTACGTGGAACGTGGATTGGTGGTTACAAGTGTACAACCACAATCGTTCGCTCACTTACTGATGGGGCATACAGTCTATTCTCAGCAGGTGTTGGTTTTACGATGTCATCTCGCTTCTTCTCAGACGTGAACGCTGATCTGAATACGACTGTATCTTTGATAGATTTTGCCCCTAGTAATTTTCCAAACCCTAGTACCTTGCAATTACAGGGTTGTGAGATGTCTCGTAATGGTACTAAGGATGCAGGGGATACCACGCTGTTACCTAATGTATCAGCTAGTGATTTGTGCTCAGCCTTTCGTAATAATAGTGGGTTGCCTAATACGTTTGTAGGAGGTGCTTGGAATGTCACATCTGAGGTTGCGACTATCATTAGCTCGACAGGGGTGTTTACTGACCTACTAGGTGTTTTCACGGCGGGTGGTCTCGTACACTTTGATTCACCTGCTTCTGGCCAACTGAGACATCTAGGTACAGACCCCCGAGATTTCAGACTGACACTGGCTGTATCACTTGAAGGGCCCGCTAATGACACCGTACAACTTCGGGTAAAACGGTGGGATGACTCCGCTAGTACCCTAGTGGATGTGATAACACAAAGTCGCCCTATTAATAACCTACAAGGTGGTAGGGATTTTGCATACTTCGATCTAATTGTATCTACACAGTTGGATATAAATGATTACGTTTACGCAGAGGTGGCTAACTTAACAACTACAGGTAACTTAACGGCTGAAGTCGGTAGCTATATGATAGTAGAATCAAGGTAGAGGTACAATATGATATTTAAGAAATGGATTAACACTGTGTTTGGAACCACTGGTGCCCTAGAGGGTACAGACATTCCTTACGATGTGTCAGACTCAGTGACATCAAAGATTGACGCAATAACTAGAACCAAGGCTTCACAGGCTGAGGTAGACGCAGGGACTGATGACATTAAGTTTATCACCCCGTTGACACTCGAGTCTAAACCTAAGGATACAGGTAGTGACCTCTTGTACACATTCGACTTGACTAATGCTGGGGGTAATGACCTTGGTACAGCACAGGTCTTACATGATGTATCATGGGATCAGTACGATGAACTATACGTTGAACTCAAGGGTGTCAGCGTATCGGGTGTAGCATCTGATAGAGCAATAGGTGTAGTAGTTTACAATGTGAATACACCAACTACTTACATTGAGTTTGTAGGCAGTGGTCAAGAGGCCTTCCTAATGACTAATGTGAGCCTAGATGAGGGGGACATAGTTGATATTGGTTTCTTCATGTCAGCCACAGGTGTTGCTAAAGCTCCTAGAGGGCACAAGCATGTGTCTGCAACTAGGAGTTATGGACATGCCACTGAAGGTCTGGGGTTTGGAGCAACATACGCGGGTGCAGGTTACGCGTCTAGTGGTTTTGACAACTGGCCTTGTTGGCCTACAGGTGGTGACACTTGGTCAGACCATGCGTTCGACATAAGACTAGAGAATGCCACGGTGTTCACCGGTGGTACACTAACAGTTAGAGGAGTTAATATCTGATTATGGCTGACGAGAGATTTAGTATTGGGTTTAGATACCCTATGGATGTTGAACTCTCTCAGTTAGTACCTATTGATGAAGGTGGTAAACCCGCTGTTGCCAGTAAGGTGTTCTTAGATTACTTACATTTATCCTATATAGACTCGGGGTCAATGCAGGTAGTTGTAGAGGATACACGTAATGGTAGGGAGCAAACCTTTAGAATCAAGAGTGACTTTGGTAAACCCTTGGGTTCCATTCACTCCCTGTCTGACAGGCCAGTCTACAATGTATATACAGAAACAGGTAGACGCCATGTTGGAGCAAGAGGTAGAACTGAGACGATTAAAGTAAAATTACAAGCAAACGGAGGACTCCCAGTTAGGATCTCCTCAGTAGAACAAACAGGCACAAGCCTAAACGAAAGTTAAACACACAGGATAGTAAAACATGGAATACACAATTATTGACGTTACGCAAGCACCACTCGATGTACTAAGACAGATTGCTAACATGAAGTTAAAACCAATTGATGCAGAAGAGTGCCTATACATGGGAGCTGAGAGTACTGAACAAGCTATAGGAACAGGTATAGCTACTAGTCAGTTCTGTCAAGCACTCATTGATGACGCAGGTGAGCCACAGGCTGTATATGGCGTTGTGGACACCCCTGCTGGCTTCTCTGTACCTTGGTTGCTAACCACCAGTGAACACAAGATCACTAAGTCGTGGTTGAGGATGTGCAAAGATACAATCTTCCCTTTGATGTGTGAGGATAGGAACTTCATGACTAACATGTGTTTCAGTGACAACGTGGCTACAAAGAGATGGCTTAAGTTCATGGGTTTCTACTTTAAGAAATACGATGACAAGTGTGATCGCTTTATGCAGGATGTAACATTAATTCAACCAGAAGAGGATATAATCAATGTGTAGCTCAAACCCAATAAGATCAGTAGTTGAACCAGTGGCTGAATGGACTGGTACAGATGCTATAACAAAAGGTGTAACAGGTAAATCCTTCACGGATACTGTAGCACCTAAGATTAAACCACTCTCGCCTTATAAGGAAGCAGGTCGTAAGCACCTAGCTATTGGTACTAGTGCAGGTGGTGGACAAGGCCTACGTAAACCCTTAGGCTCAAAGTCTGGGTTAAACAATTAAACTAAGGAGTATATATATGTCATTCTTAGCTATGGCAGGGTTAAACCTCCTGTCTTCTATATATCAAAATCAAGCAGTAGAGGCAACAGCTGAGTCAAACTACGCTAGTTCGGTTGAACGTGCAGAACGTGAGGCTATGTCTCAGCGTGGTCAACTAATGACACAAGCACGTGAGAACTCTATGGCTGTTAACCAAGAGCGTTACAACCTTCAGCGTGAAGGGATGCGTGAACGTGCGTCTGAATCAGTTGCTACAGCAGAGGGTGGATTCTCTGGTGTACTAGCTCAGCGTATGAAGTCAGCTACCAACATCACCGAGGGTGTACAGGATTCAACCATCACGATAAACGAGGGGTTAGAACAAGATGCCCTCAATGCTAAAGCCATGGGTGTAGCGCAGGGTAAGATCGATCGTATAGCCAATGCTCAGACAGCTCGTCATAACACCTTGTCTCAGCGTACAGGTGGACTAGGGCTAGTAACTGGTGCGTTAGGTGCTGGAGCCCAAGGTAGTCAGATAGCGGGTAGTTTAGGTTACGGTAACAATACAAAAGTAAATAAGGTGAAGTGATGGCTATACAAGAACGCGGAATTCGTAAAACAGGAGGTGGGTCCACTGCAACAGGTGTGGGGGTTCAACAACAGGCTGTGAAACCTAGTGCTGCTGAGAAGTTGATGCAGTCACTAGGCGTACTGACTAACTCTAACAAGTTGTCTCCACATCAGCAACACCAAGTTGACACAGCGTCAGAAGCATCATACAATGAGTTAGAACGTGAGATCAGAGGTCTACCCGCTGATCAGCAACTGATTAAACGTCAAGAGCACAGAGAGGCTTTCGAAGGTGCAAACCCTAACAGCTTCATTGGTGATCTTACAGGACAGGTCAACCCTAAGATGCAAGGCTATGATAATGCCATATCTAGAAACGCAATGTTTGAGACTATGGATGGAATCAAGGCGCTGAACAGTGGGTTCACGGAGGCTGACACAGAGGCTGATAGACTGGGAGCCCTCACAGCTATGTATGATACACAGCGAGGACGTTTAGAAGGTGTTTCACCACAGGTTGCAGACCAGTGGTCTAACTCTAGTATGGACGCCTTTAACAATGCTTACAGTACCATCAAAGCAGAAGCTAAGGCTATTCGTATAGAGGAGGCTGTAGGTGAGGAGATACGTCTAGCTGATAATGAGCTAACACACATAGGTGACTATGATATCATAGCAGGTAGTAAGACACTGGCAGGATTCAATCAGTTAAGGGATGACTTGCAGGTTGCTGATGAAGGTGGAGGCACTAGGTTTGATTATGCTCTAGGTGATAAGGTATTCTCATCTATACAATACCTGCGTAAGCGTGTTAAGTTACAGAACCCTACAGTCAGTAAGGATCAGTTAAACGCTATGGTATTGGAGAAATACAAGTGGACTGCTGAGATGTACAACTCACCAGAGATGTTCGAACACCTCATGAACGCTAAGAATGGTTCTGGTATGTCAGCCTCTGAGTTGAACCCCCAGTATGCACAGGATACTTATCAAGGTATTGCTGAGATGGTCACACGTAAAGAGGAAGCCTTGGACGCTAAAGCTGAGCAAGGACGTAAGGTTACTGGGCGTCAACTGATTGACAACAATAAGTTGAAATACATGGATATGCACAGAGCCTCGAAAGGTTTTAGTAATGATCCTAACCAACCACCCGCATTAGCACCCCGTGAGATATTCGCTGAGATACATAAGGATAGACAACAGGTTCGCAATGAGTTGGAAGCAGGTACTATAAATAGTGGGGAAGCTATTCGTGCGTATAATGAGTTAGACTCGATGGAGGCAGTATTTCATGACACAGTACGTGATACTATTGTAACACCTCAGCATGACTCAGCGCTTAGACGATATGTTATTGAAGGTGGTGACCTAACAGGGCTTGCTAAATACAAGTACGCATCCAATGCTGTCAAAGGTTGGGCATCTGAAACTATTGAAGCACGTGGTTCAGCAGTAAGTGATATTAAGAAAGAGATCATGAGAAGCACTAACAAGGCTACTGATAGATACGTACAGGAGCATGTGGATCAACTAAAGCAAGCCAGTAGTACAGGTAAGGATTTTGCAAGTGTTGCAGGTGTAGCACCTTATGACTATGATAGACATGTAGCTAAGGTCAAACGTGTGTACCAAGAGGCTCAGATACAGTGGCTTGAGGATAATGATGCAAGCGAGTTGACACCAGAGGTTAACCGTCAGATTCATGAACAGGTTAGACCACAGGTTGACACTATAGTTGAGAACATGCAGTTAGGAGCTAAGGAGTATGACTCCAAGCTGGTAGAGCGTGCTAATGAGCTACAGAAGGTTAGGACTGAGGCTGAGACACAGGAGAAGGTTAAGGTAGAACAGAAGGTTAAAGCTGAGTCACAGAAGGTCGAGAACCTACAAGGAACAGCTAGATTAGATAAGGTTAGGGAAGGTATAGCAAGTGTACCTCTAGATAGGTCTAACCCTTCTATATACCCCATGGCTACACAGCTAGTAGAGCAGATACGTGAGTTTGGATCGGGAGACATAGAAGCTGATATCAGACGTGGATTACCTACAGTACTAAATGAGTTCGCTAATGCTTTTGAGGATAACTCAGATAGTTACGACTCAGAGACTAAGGATAGGATCAGACAAGCTATCGCAGACCTAAGAGACCCCTCTACAGGTAACATAAGACCCGATGCCATCGACATGCTGATGTCTGGTGGTTTCATGCAGGAATCAACAAGTATGGCTAATAACTCTGACAACTCTGGCTTCGCTAGGTTCTTGGAGGCACTAGCTAAATAAAACATAACACAACGGAGTAACATATATGAGTGAAGCAACTAGAAACCTCTTTGATACGATTGACGAAGAGGAGTTAAATAGAAGTGGTGAACGTGACTTAGCGTATAAGATTGGTGATTACACAAACCCTATGGGCAAAGTGGCTGTAGGTAGTGTAGTATCAGCTGTACATGGGTCAGCAACCCTTGGTAACACACTTAAAGAAGTAGCTAGGGAGACAGAGGTTGACGAGAAGTTAAACCGCGTGTTAGGTAGCTCTATGCAGACAGCCTTTGGTTTCGACGTAGAGGATTACTTCCATGAGGATACTGATGTACCCATTGATGCGACACCTTACGAATCACTAAGTAGATTAGGTTTAGAACTGAGTGAGGGAGAGAAGACTGCCTCTGACATTGTAGCATTAGTAGGTACATCTATGAGTGCCATAAATAAGTTGAATAGTTTACCTAGTATAGCTAAGCTAACTAACAGCCCGTCATGGGTAGCTAGGAACTTAACAAACATGGGTGTCGATGTAGCAGGTACAGTAGGAGCTAGTGCTTTAGTATCGGATGAGACTGAGGGCTCATTAGTTGACTTCATACCGGAAGCTAATAGACCCGAGTTCTTAGATTGGTTGATGGACGAGGAAGGTGACACAGGGTTGGAACGCAGGACTAAAAACCTAGTTGAGGACATCTTTGTTGGACTACCTTTTAATGTGGCCTTCAGTATGTTTGACCTATTATCTAAAGTGAAGAAAGGTGTCCATGGTGGGAAGACTCGAGCTGATAAACTAAATAGAGCTATAGAGGTAGTAGCTGATGGTAGAGCAGACAAGATGCGAGAGTTTGTAGACAACAAGACGGCCTCAGCTAGTATAGTACCCGATG